>Ga0114934_10000688_pt1 | contig 21467 bp, 20 predicted proteins | sample 4SBtaG_2_FD_99695 | JGI IMG/M metagenome (GOLD analysis project Ga0114934, IMG submission 99695) | Deep subsurface microbial communities from Kolumbo volcano to uncover new lineages of life (NeLLi) - 4SBTROV10_white metaG | ecosystem: Environmental > Aquatic > Marine > Volcanic ...
GCTGATCCACAAAAGCTAAGATTTTACCATGCGAGTCCGAGGGCCGCATTGTTCTAGGGCGTACGAATGCGCGTGGTTTGTTATTGAAGTTTACTATTATTCTTGAACGGGGCGTATTTTCAGAGGGGGTCGAAACTCGTATTCAGTGGTCATTGTTGGCTAATGCGACTAAGTCCCGTTCAAGGATTTGTGAATCTCCTAAATTCAATTCCACAAGTCGTCTGAGTTCACAGATACTGTCCAGATCTATGTGGATGCACTGGAATCCGGCGAATTGTCCGTCGTGCCGAGCCAGAATCAGTTCCATTGTTATGTTGATAGAACCACCTAAATGGAAATCAAGTAAGTAATCTCGTCCCAAAATGCCTGACCAATCTTCTGCTACTGTGAGCATGCATCCTTTCAACGAAAGATCCAGGATTTCAACTGCCCAGCTTTCTGTCTTGTCGCTTAATATGGCAGGGTTGCGATAAATAATGCGCGTGAATTTTCTCTGCTCGTCAGATAATTGAACGTTTAACATTACATTATTCGGAATTTGAAGGGTTAGAGAGTGGAGTGGCGAAGAATTGCATGGAAGTTTTTTCAATATCCAGCATATCACCCTGACTAAGTTTTACACTTTTTTCATTGATGAGAGTATCGTTGATTTTTATCATCGGCGTACCGTCCAGAGCCGACAAGTAGAACCCGTCTTTTCTTTTGGCGATGACAGCAACCCCGGTATCTGGTTTTCCTAACCGAGTAAGTCCTTTTTTTAAATTAATGATGCGCCCGATGTTTTTTCCGTTAAGAATTTGCAGTTGTGCTTCGAGTGATGTGGTGGGCTGTTTGAGCTCCTGGTCTAAAAACGCGAATTCATCCACGTCCTCATCGGTATCTGCTGAAACGGCGCTATGATTAACCAAAGTTGCGTCTTCAGTGAAGTAGAGAATATGTTTGCCGATCGAGATCTGATCCCCGTGATTTAGGCGTTGTTCTGTTGTGGTTGAATTATTCACCAGCAGAGGGAAGTCGCTAGACTTTTGGCTGATGGTGCTGAATTCCTGGCTGAAATCGATTTCTGCATGGATCGGAGCTACAGCTAAGCTATCGATAGGTATACCGTTGTCCCTGTTTCTGCCAATACTCACTTTGTCGCCAATATCAAACTGAAAAGCCTGGATTGGTCGGCCTTTGAAGGTAAGAGTAAGTTTTGCCATTCGACTGATTAACGGGTTAATGGAACGCTGACATAGAGTATAGTATAGACAGAATCCTGACTTTCGGGAGTTCACCTGAATATTTTGACTAAATATTTAATGCATAAAATTTGACCCATTTCACGGAATGTTCATTTACTTCTAAAATCTCCAGCCGGTAGTCAAAAAGTGATGTGCTGGTTCCTGGTTCAGGGATTGTTTCCAGAAACTCAATTATGAGACCGTTCAAGGTTTTCGGTCCTTCGGTTGGCAGTGACCATTGTGTAATCCGATTTAAATCTCTGATCGTAATGCTGGCATCGACGATATAACTGCCATCATCCTGCAGTTTTACAGTCGCTGTATTTGTTGTAATTTCTCCGACGATCTCCTGTAGTAAATCTTCCAGTGACACCAGCCCCTGAACTTCGCCATATTCATCAACGACGAGGCCCATTCGTTCATTTTCCAATTTAAAATTTAACAGTTGTCGATGCAGAGGCGTGCTTTCCGGAATGAAATAAGTTTTATCGAGTTTGGAGGTTAAAAGTTTTTTATCAAAAACAGGGTCGTTAATAATGCTGAGAACCTGTCTTATTGGCAGAATTCCTATTACGCGATCAATGCTTTTTTTGTATGCGGGTATACGGTTATGGGGGCTGGTGGTGATTTGTTTAATAATCTCGTCTATAGAGTCATCAAGGTCAATTCCTTGTATTTCGTTGCGTGCAACCATGACATCTTCTACGGTGGCAGTTTCCAGATCAAGGATGCCCACTAACATATTCTGGTAACGTTCCGGGAGTAAGGACTCGGTATCTGCAACAATGGTTCGCAATTCTTCTTTGCTTAGAGTGTCCTCTGGTTGACGGCTTAGGTCCATACCGAAAATTTTCAGTAAAAAATTAGCGAAGGTATTGATGATCCAGACGATTGGATACAATATCTTTAATAGCGGTAAATAGATCCACGAGGCAGGGAATGCGATGTGTTCTGGATGCATGGCGGCTAAAGTTTTGGGTGCAACTTCGGCAAAAATCAGTACCACCAGAGTTAAAATTCCTGCCGCAAAGGCGATGGATGTTTCGTCACCAATCCGCAACGCAATAACCGTGGTCAGGGACGATGCGAGAATATTAACGAAATTATTCCCTAGCAAAATTAGGCCAATTAAGCGATCCCGGCGTCGCAGCAGTTTTTGCGCACGAATCGCTCCACGGTGTTTGGCTTTTACAAGATGCTGTAACCGATATCGATTCAGCGTCATTAATGCTGTCTCTGAACCCGAAAAAAACGCAGAGAGGATAAGTAATACTCCTAAGCCCAAATACAGGGTGCTTAAGGGTAGTTCACTTAAAGAGATAGGAATGGTGTGCTCCAATGGTTGTAATTATGATAATTACTAAGCTGAACCTAAGCGATTGTCAAGCCTAGCGAAAGTTGTGCCAATTTTGATTGTTTGAATCTTCTCCTGTTGCAGCAACAGGATACATTGAAATATTAAATGAAAATCGAATACTGACAATATTTTGACATGCTTGATGAACGGTGCTTAACTTAAGTCTCATATTAGGGCGTTTATTCAGCCGGTTTGTTGGCGGGGATCTAAGTTATCAATGAGCCAGGCTGGGTGAAACCATCGCTTAGGGTTAAGTGCTGACCACAAAATTTTACAGGCATTTATACAATAGGCGGCAGTGGCCTTGGAAGAAGCTACCTTATGGCCCTGAACGTTAATGCGGGTTTGTAGTGATTTTAGAATCATTTGAATGGAATAATTGAATGGCGGAATTACGAATTTTATTGATTGATTCTATCGCTGATCGTTGTCAGCAAGTAAAAACGATTCTGAATTTTTTAGAGTTCGATGTCGTGCATTCAGACACTGATTCGTATAAGAACCTGGCAGAAACTGTCGATACTTTCGATATGATTCTCATTGGTGAAGCAGTGGAAAAACTGGCAGTGGTTGTCAAGGCGGCCAGGGATGCTTTTTCCGAGTCGGCGATTGTATTATTAGTGGACGAATCTGGCAAGGGACAATTGCCAACTGCTGTTTCGGAGTTAGTGTTTGATGTGCTTGAGTGGCCAGTAAATTACCCTGTGCTTAAAAAATGTTTGCAGGGCGTACGTCAGTTGGTGGAGAAAAACAGAGGCGGAGTTGGGCATCGTTCGGTAGAACTTTTTCGTAGTTTGGGGGGTAATAGTTCTTGCATTCAGCAGGTTCGGAAATTAATTCAGCAAGTCGCCGGTTCAGATGCGACAGTGTTGATACTGGGAGAATCTGGTACGGGTAAGGAAGTTGTTGCTCGAAATCTGCATTATAATTCATCGAGAAGAAATAAACCTTTTGTGCCGGTTAACTGTGGTGCGATTCCTGCAGAATTGTTGGAAAGCGAATTATTCGGTCATGAAAAAGGGGCTTTTACTGGCGCTTTGAACAGTCGCCAGGGACGGTTTGAAATGGCTGAGGGCGGCAGCCTTTTTCTCGATGAAATTGGTGATATGCCCTTAGCAATGCAGGTTAAAATTTTGCGGGTATTACAGGAAAGGTCATTCGAAAGAGTGGGGAGTAATAAGACTATAGAATGCAACGTTCGCGTCATTGCAGCCACCCATCGTGATCTTGAAGAGGAAATCAGTCAAAATCGGTTTCGAGAAGATCTTTTTTATAGATTGAACGTTTTTCCGATTGAAGTCCCACCAATGAGGAAACGAGTAGAGGACATTCCAGTGCTTGTTGCGGATCTAATCTCCAGGTTGGAAAACGAGAAGCGTGGATCGGTGCGTTTGACGTCTTCTGCAAAGCAGGTGTTGCAGCTGCACAATTGGCCTGGAAATGTTCGGGAGCTTGCCAATTTGATAGAACGATTAGCGATACTGCACCCCTATGGCGTTGTAGATGCAGGCGATTTACCCGAAAAGTTTTTGCAGTATGTCGGATCCGAGGCCAATTTTCAGGCTGAGCAGGGTGTGGAGTTGGAAAATGAATTGCGCGCTCATATGGATGTGCAGCTTAATCGTATTCCGGAAAACGGCATAGATCTGAAAGAACATCTCAGCGAATTGGAACGTAATTTGATTAAACAGGCATTGCAGGAATGTGACGGAGTGGTTGCTCATGCTGCCAAACGTCTCAAGATGCGGCGGACGACATTGGTGGAAAAATTGCGCAAGTACGAGCTTCAGCGAGGTGACGAAGTGTCAACGGTTTGACTCGTCTATTGCTAGTCTTATATTAACTAACTGAATATTAAAAATAAACACTTAATGGCGTAGTTGTTGCCTAATTATATTTACCTAATTTTGAGGTAAATATGAGTAGAGCAGCGAAAGACGTTATACAAGCAAAGAAAAAGGAACGCCTGGAAGATGCGTTTCAGCTCTTTAACGAGCTTTCTAAAGGTCTTACTGATTCCTATCAAGAGCTACAGGATCAGGTTTCTGAGTTAAATCATCAGTTGACAGTCGCCCAAAGCGCTCGCTTAAAAACACTCACTGAAAAAGAACAACTCGCAAATCAACTTCATAGTTTACTGGATACTTTGCCGGGTGGGGTGATTGTGCTTGATCATCACGGTTGTATTGTTCGTGGTAATCGTGTTGCAAGCGATTTGTTTGGATCTCCACTGCTTGGTGTTTCCTGGTCTGAAGTCGTTAGTCGGTGTCTTCAGGAGAGCAGCGATCACCCGCATGAACGATTACTCAAAAGCGGCAAATTCGTAAATATATCGAGTTGTACTTGGGATGAAAATTCAGAATCAGGGAAGATCATATTGGTCACTGATGTAAGTGAGGTACGAAACCTTCAGAACATTGTTAACCATCAAAAACGATTATCCGCCATGGGCGAAATGGTGGCCAGTCTGGCGCATCAGATAAGGACACCATTATCTACAGCGATCGTATACGGTGCTCACCTTGGCAAGCCGGAGTTAGACGTTGAAAAAAGACAACGGTTTTCTAAAAAACTGTTGAATCGTTTGAAATATCTTGACCGTCAAGTCAACGATATGTTGCTTTTTGCGCGCGATGGGCGAGTCACAATGAATGAAATTACCCTCGATAAACTAGTTGCGAAAACAAGTGAAGCGGTGGCTATGTTTTTGGTGGATTTCGATGTGAGCTTCAAAATTGATAATCGAGTCTCTGCAAGAAAAATATCCTGTAATCAGGACGCTATTATTGGCAGTATATTGAATCTGGTCAGCAATGCTGCCGAGGCTATGAAGAATCAGGGTGATTTGTTATTGCAGATTAATGAATCAGGCAGCGGAATTCAGTTTGTTTTACACGATCAAGGCCCCGGTATCGAAGAATCTATTCGGGAGCGTTTGTTTGAACCCTTTTTTACCACCCGTTCGAATGGTACTGGTTTAGGTCTCGCAGTTGTAGACAGCGTGGTTCGTTTGCATGGAGGTCGGGCGTGGTGTGGGGAAAGTTTTTCTGCGGGAGCGGCTTTTTATATGGAAATTCCAGGGGTGGGTACTGCTCAACCCTTGTCGGGTGGTGTGTTTACACTTGAACACAAAGTAGAGGTGGCTTGAAATGGAACAGACGGATGTATTGCTTGTAGAAGATGACCTGTCATTGCGTGAAGCACTTTCAGATACTCTGGAAATGGCTGGATACAACGTAATCAGAGCGGTAGATGGCTTTGATGCGCTCGACAAGATGAGTAAGTACACAGTCAAACTGGTCGTTAGTGATGTGCAGATGGGTAATATGGATGGTTTGGCATTGTTAGAGAATATTCAAAAGCGCTTTAAGAGATTGCCGGTGTTGTTAATGACAGCCTATGGCACGATTCAAAAAGCAGTGCAGGCGATGCAACTGGGCGCGGTCGATTATCTGGTAAAACCTTTTGAGCCGGATACTTTGGTTGACCAGGTTGCTAAGCACATAGGACGAGGCGGTGATTGCCGACCTGACTGTTCTGTGAATGATTCCAATATGACCAGACTGTACGAAATGGCAGAAAAGGTGTCGAAAGTGGATACCACAGTTTTGATTCTGGGTGAAAGCGGTACAGGTAAAGAAGTATTGGCGCGTTTTATCCATGAAAATTCCTGGCGCAATACGGGTCCTTTTATCGCCATAAACTGCGCTGCCATTCCGGACAATATGCTGGAAGCGACTTTGTTTGGTTATGAGCGCGGTGCATTTACTGGAGCCTACCAGGCAAAGCCTGGAAAATTCGAATTGGCGCAAGGCGGTACCCTTTTGCTAGACGAAATTTCTGAAATGGATACCGGGTTACAGGCTAAGTTGTTGCGGGTATTGCAAGAGAGGGAAGTGGAGCGTCTGGGAGGACACAATGCCATCGATCTGGACGTACGTGTACTGGCAACGAGTAATCGGGATTTGCGCAGCGAAATTGTCAGTGGTCGGTTTCGGGAGGATTTGTTCTATCGATTAAATATATTTCCATTGCATATCCCGCCTCTGAGGGAAAGAAAGTCCGATATTTTTTTTCTGGCAAACCGTTTACTGGAACGTCATTGTGAAAGCGGCAAGAATTTGCCGGAATTTGATGATACTGCAAGTGAATATTTACTAAAGCATAGTTGGCCGGGTAATGTACGAGAACTTGAAAACGCGATTCAGCGGGCATTGATATTTTGGTCTGAAGGTAAGATAACTGCGAATGATCTGGTCATGGATGGCCCGGAGTCAGGCTTATCGCAGTCAACGCCGGAGTCATTCTTTACTGAAAGTAATGCTCTGGACAGTGGTCTTAAATCTGCGGAAGAACAGTTAATTCTGGACGCATTGCTGGTCGAAAATGGCAGTAGAAAAATGACCGCAGATCGCCTGGGCATCAGTCCGCGGACTCTGCGCTATAAAATTGCCCGAATGCGCAAGTCTGGTGTGGATCTGCCGTGCTAAATACTTCACGTAGGTCGGGTTACAACTTTCCTGTTGCAGGAGACTGCAAATCCAACGAGTGTCTTTTTAGATTATAAGTTGAACATTACATTTTATGGAACATTTAATGCATGTCTGCCAATTGATGTATTTTAGACATATTAACGAGGTACAAGAATGAGCGATATGGATGTAAATCAGGTTCTGGCTCAAATGCGTGCTATTACCGCTCAGGCCGGTAAAGAAACAACCACTGAGTCAGTAGATTCAGGCTTTGCGCAAATACTCAGTAATTCTATCGATAAAGTAAATGAAACTCAAAAGCATGCGGGTAGTATGGCTCAAGCATTTGAAACTGGGGAAACGGATGTGAATTTATCTGAGGTGATGGTATCAATTCAGAAGGCTAATGTCTCTTTTCAGGCTATGGTTCAGGTGCGAAACAAGTTGGTAGATGCGTATAACGATGTGATGAAGATGCCGATGTGAAGTGTTGTCTGGAAAGCGGGTTGTTTCCGGACAACGGCTTATCGTAAACGGATGACTTGTTAGTGTGCTTATTGGCCAATAAATTATCGAAAATAGAATGGAAGGAAACGAAACTGAGAATGCTTTAGTGCCGAAAACTGACGCACTGACGGCGGAATATAGCCACCCGGGGGTCGAGCGCATGGTAAAGCTACCCTTGTTACGGCAAATGGGTGTTATGGTTGGTTTGGCACTGAGCGTTGCAATTGGCGTTGCGGCGGTTTTGTGGTCACAAAATCCTGAATATAGTTTGTTGTATGCCAGTGTTGCAGACAAGGATGTCAGTGAGGTCTTAACCGCCTTGGATACTCTTGGCGTGAAATACAAAGTCGAATCATCGACTGGCGCGATTATGATTCCTGCAGAAAGTGTGCATGAGGTTCGTCTTAAACTAGCAGCTCAAGGTCTTCCAAAAACGGAAAGTATAGGTTTTGAACTGTTGGAAAAGGAGTCCAGTTTCGGAACCAGTAAGTCTCTGGAAGCTGCCCGGTTTCAGCGAGCTCTGGAAAACGAAATAGCTCGTTCCGTGGCGGCGATTCAAAATGTAAAGAGTGTTCGTGTACATCTAGCCATGCCCAAGCAATCGGTTTTTGTGCGCCAGCGCAAAAAGCCCAGTGCGTCAATTTTAGTCAATCTATACTCTGGCAGGTTTTTGGAAAAAGGCCAGGTTCAGGCAATTTTGCATCTGGTTGCATCCAGTGTTCCGCAACTAGAGCCGGGCCAGGTCACAATTGTTGATCAACGAGGGACTTTACTGAACAGTAATGATCAGTCAAGTGAGGTCTATCTTTCAAGTAAGCAATTTGACTATAAAAAGCAGGTAGAAAACCATTTAATGATGAGGGTGGAAAATATTCTAAGTCCACTTTTGGGGGACGATGGCTTGCGGACTCAGGTGACCGCGGATGTCGATTTTACGGCTACGGAACGAACTCATGAACAGTACAATCCAGATTTGCCTGCATTACGCAGTGAGCAAACTCAGGAAGAGGCGAGTCGTTTGGAAGGTGCGCAAGGCGTGCCTGGAGCGCTTTCTAACCAGCCTCCAGCTGCCGGAACTGCACCGGAAGAAGCGGGTGAATCCGAAGAAGAAAAAAGCGAAGATTCTCCCCTTAATACCAGCAAATCTGCAACACGCAACTATGAGCTTGATAAAACGATCAGTCATACCCGTTTGGCGACAGGGGTGGTCAGACGATTATCAGTTGCTGTAGTGATTGATGACAAGGACATCGTTCAACAGGATGGAACGGTCTTGAAAAAGCCATACAGTCAGGAAGACATTGTCCAATTCACGAATTTAGTGAAACAGGCGGTGGGCTTTAATGTCGGACGTGGTGATCAGGTGACGGTAACAAATTCGACCTTCCGTGGTCAGGAGATCCCGGAAGCCTTACCGGAGATACCCATTTGGGAAAAATCATGGTTTCGAACGTTGATAAAGCAGTTGGCGGCGGCGTTGGTGGTGCTAATTCTTATTTTTGGAGTATTAAAGCCCTTTATGCGCGGTTTGCTTGCGCCAGTTGTAACAACGAGTACTAATGAAAGTGAAGATGCGGAAGCGCTAAGGCTCTCCGGGTCGTCATCTTCTGCTGTGGGCGCGCTGGAAGACGGATCGGCCGATGGTGCATCTTCCTCGGAAGAGGGTGGTGACCCATTATTGTTAGAAGCGCCGCAGAGTTATGAAAAACGTCTGGAATTTGCCCAGAAAATGGTTGATGAAGATCCAAAACGAGTGGCACAAGTTCTGAAAAATTGGGTGACTGCAGATGGCTGAAGCCGAAAATAACTTGGATTCAACCGAACAGGCAGCCGTTTTTTTACTCGCATTAGGACAGGAGCGAGCCGCTGAAGTTCTACGGCATATGGGACCCAAAGAAGTTCAGTTGGTTGGCACAACAATGGCTGCATTGACCAACATTACCTCCGATACAGTAGATTCTGTGCTTGAGGACTTTGTGGGTACTATTCACAATCAAACAGCTCTGGGCGTGGATTCGGATGACTATATACGCAATATGCTGACAGATGCTTTGGGTGCGGACAAAGCAGGTAGCGTCATTGATCGAATATTGTTGGGTCGAAACAGTAAAGGTATTGAACAGCTCAAATGGATGGATGCTCGTTCAATAGCAGATTTGATACGTATTGAACATCCACAAATAATTTCGATTATTGTTTCCTTGCTTGATTGTGATCAGGCTGCCGAGGTGCTGAGTTGTTTTCCGGAGAGAGTAAGAAGTGATGTCATTATGAGAGTCGCGACCCTGGAAACGGTTCAGCCGGACGCTTTGAAGGAGCTTGACGAAATAATGGAACGACAATTGGCGGGAAATTCCGGTGTGAAATCTTCCAGCATAGGGGGTATTGATACGGCGGCCAATGTATTGAATTTTGTGGAAGGTTCCATTGAAGGCGCAATTATGGAGCAAATTCTTGAGGTTGACCCCGAATTGGGCCAGCAAATTCAGGATAAAATGTTCGTTTTCGACAATTTGATTGATGTTGATGAACGCGGAATTCAGACATTGTTACGCGAAATTTCCACGGATTCATTATTACTGGCGCTCAGAGGTGCAGACGAAGGATTAAAAGAAAAAATATTTGGCAATATGTCCAAACGGGCGGCGGAAATGTTACGCGATGATCTTGAAGCAGCCGCTCCAGCCAAGTTGAGTGATGTTGAATTGGCGCAAAAAGAGATATTAACCGTTGCTCGAAGATTGGATGAAGCCGGAGAGATTGCCCTTGGTGGTGGAGGTGGGGATGACTTCGTCTGATAAGTTTTCGGGTAGTGAACTGGGTGAAATGCAATTATGGGAAATTCCCAGTGTTTCGGGTGGGGCTAAGGTGAAAAATGCTCTCGAGGCACATTCAGAAAACCGGCCATCCGGATTATTGACTGTTGGGGATGTCGAAGATGTACAGATCAAAGCATTCAATGAGGCATCGATAGAAGGGCGCAAGGATGGATACAAGCAAGGTTACGAGCAAGGAGAAAAAGAGGGATACGAAAGTGGTTATGAAGCAGGCAGAAAAGAAGGCTATGAGGAAGGGCAGGCGCGAGTCAGTCAACAAGTGGATTCAATGCTTGAAATTATACAGTTTCTCGACGAACCGTTGGACTCGCTGGACCAGCAAATTGAAGAAGAATTGGTCGCTTTGTCTATGGCTGTCGCCAGACAGCTGGTACGACGTGAGCTGAAAACAGATCCAGGGCAGGTTGTGGCAGTGATTCGAGAGGCGATGAAAATTCTGCCGGTTTCATCCCGAAATATACGTTTGTTTCTACATCCTGAGGATGTGGCCCTGGTGCAATCTGTTCTGGACGTTGATGACGGTGTGTCCAGTTGGACTATGGTAGAAGACCCCTTACTTTCTCGCGGTGGCGGTCGAATAGAAACCGAAACCTCGAGGGTTGATGTCACTGTCGAGAAACGGCTGGCGGAGGTCATTGCGACTACTCTGGGTGGCAACAGGGAAGATGATTTCTGATGGTAAGTGAGGCGCATGAGTCTATTGATGATAATCAGCTTTCTTCAATCATTCAGGCGGGGCATGTCCGCTGGGCGAGCCGACTCCAGCCGTATCGTCAGCGCTTAGAAGACATTCCTGCTCCGATTGTTGAAGGTAAGCTTTCCAGAATGGTTGGATTGACTCTGGAAGCGATAGGTTGCCGTGCCGCAGTGGGTGGGCGCTGTTTGGTGGAATCTGTTGCGGGTAAGACTATAGAAGCTGAGGTGGTTGGTTTTTCTGGAGAAAAGCTTTTTTTGATGCCTACCGGAAATATTCGTGGTTTGGAACAGGATTGTCGCGTAATCCCCACCGGTCGAACTTATGTGGCCAAGGTTGGAGACGGATTATTGGGGCGGGTCGTGGATGGTGCGGGTTTGCCATTGGATGGTAAGGGGCCGGTGCTTACTGATAAGACGCGTCCTTTGACAGGTGAATCCATAAATCCCCTGTCTCGTAAACCCATCAGAGAAGTATTGGATGTGGGAATCAGCGCAATTAATTCATTGACTACTGTGGGTCGAGGGCAACGGCTTGGTTTATTTGCTGGAAGTGGCGTCGGGAAAAGTGTTTTGCTGGGAATGATGACACGGTATACCAATGCAGATATTACAGTTGTCGGGTTAATTGGTGAAAGAGGCAGGGAAGTGAATGAGTTTGTACAGAAAATTCTTGGCGAGGATGGGCTCGCTCGCTCGGTGGTTGTTGCGTCACCCGCTGATGATCCTCCTTTAATGCGGTTACACGGTGCGATGTTAGCGACCAGTATAGCCGAACATTTTAGAGATCAGGGTGCGAATGTACTTTTGTTGATGGATTCTTTAACCCGGTTTGCGCAAGCGCAACGAGAAATTGCTCTGGCTATAAATGAACCTCCGGCAACCAAAGGATATCCGCCGTCTGTGTTTGCCAAATTGCCACATTTGGTCGAGCGAGCAGGGAATGGCGATCACGGTGAGGGATCGATTACTGCATTCTATACAGTTCTGACTGAAGGTGACGATCAGAATGATCCGATTGCGGACGCAGCCAGAGCAATACTTGATGGGCATATCGTTTTGTCCAGACAATTGGCTGAGTCAGGCCATTTTCCGGCGATAGATGTCGAGGCATCTGTCAGCCGGGCTATGACCGATATCGTTGATGATCGGCATTTGCAATGCGCGCGCGCGATGGGCTCCCTGTTGTCGGTGTATAACCAGAACAAAGACTTTATTAGTATCGGTGCATATCAGGCTGGAACTGATCCGCGTATTGATGAGGCGATAAAACTGTATCCAGGAATTATGGCGTTTTTGCAACAAAGCATGCACGAACAGGTTGATTATCAACATAGTATTCAAGAGATTGAGTCCTTAATGCAAAGTGCTCCGCCTGATGCTGCCTAAGGAACGAGGATTCAATAATATACGAATCTTGACTTGTCTAATTGTCCGTCTACTGCGTTGTAGCAACAGTTGCGTAGCCCTGCTATGCGCCTGTTGCTACGCCTTGAAGACAAACAATAATCCTGCGTCAATCTTTCGCATATTATTAAAACCTCGCTCCTAAGATGTAATTGTCGTCCAAAATATGTTCGCAGTATGCAACGGTTAGAGTGCGGGTCTTCGGTTGTGTGCGGTTTGAGAATAGTCCCCTCCAACAATTCCTGCAAATTCTTTGTTACAGAAGCCTGAATAACCAAAGGCTTGGGTATTTTATTTAAAAATAGGGTTAAAAGTGATGATGTTAAATATCTTTTTTGAGGTCAAGAATTCTCAATTCAGGCCGATAAAGAACGTGTTAATCGGAAAATTCAAACACCAGGTAATTGTTGTAGGTGCAGATTGGTTTTGAGTTCTTTTTTGATTAAAAGAGGCGAATTTTAGTCGTCTTTAGCGCGTTTAATCGCAAAAATGGGTCGAAATTTAATAGTTCAGGGGGTATGGCTCTGGGTCCCCTAAGTTCTTGCAGGTGACAGAATCCAGGGAATTCAGCCAAACAATTCAAATGGTTCGTATATGAAAAAATCAAGACGCTTGAAAACCATAGTAGAGCTTGCAGCGTTCAATGAAAAGAAAGCCGCCAAAACTATGGTCGATTCGAGAATTCAAAAAGAGGATGAGGAAAAAAAACTTGCGCAATTAACCACGTTCCAAGAGCAATACTCGAAAAGACTGCATAACAATGCGAGTCAGGGGTTGGCGGCAAGCCAATTGATTGAGTACCGTGAGTTTCTGTATAAAATCGGGAAGGCAATTAAAGAGCAGGAGCAGGTAGTGGGTGGTATGAATGAAAGTCTGGGAGGTCATATGGCAGTATGGCGTTCCGCGCGTCATCGCAGACAGGGGATGGATAAGATAATGGATACCACCAGGAGTTACGAAATAAGGTTACAGGATAAGCGAGAACAGGCTGAGATCGATGATCGTCCCAGAAAATAACTGGCTATGATATTTGGTATGAAACCTGCTTTAACTAGTTGGTGAGCATAAATGAATACCAGTCTCATGAAGGCTCGCAGAATTTAGATCGCTTGCTATGTTGCAGTACAGGTTTTAACCCGATTTTCGAATAGGCGTAATAATGAATACCAACAGTTTAAACTCTTTGTTGCCGTTTCAGGCCTTAGGTGCCGATATCCGGCTGTTCCTGCAGCAACAAGCGGGAACTGAGAATTCTGAAAGTTTTTTAACAAACCTTTTGGAACAGTTGCAGGAAGCTGGTGACGACGAGTCGCTGCAATCGGTGGCTGGAATATTGAATGGCCTGCTGGAAAATAATGAAATTGAAACTGTAGGTGGCCAATTTTTGCCGCCCCCGGCAATTTCTGACCCAAAATCTCTATTGGACGGTCAGCAGCATGAAATTCTCGGGTTGGCGGATGATGCTACTGATTCAGTGCTGCATCCGAAGTCGGCATTATCTGCTCTTTTACCTGCTGTTGCAGTGGATAAATCGATACCAAATCCAGGTCAATCTTCATCAATAAGTCAATCCCAGATACAATCTTTGCTGCGCGATTCGTCGCTAAACGCTCCGTTAATCCGGGACGATGCCGATGAAAACCTGTTAGCTTTCAATTCGCGTGAAGGATTAAATGTTCAGTCGCAGCAGGAATCTCGAATTGTAGCCCCAAAACTGCCCGTTGTGACCATTCAGAAGCCATTTGCGCAGCCTGGATGGCAGCAGGATTTCGGCGAGCGAATTACCTGGGTGGTAAATAAGGCGATGGAATCTGCTCAGTTACGTCTTAATCCTCCCCAGTTGGGCCCGGTTGAAGTACGTGTAAATTTCAGTCAGGATCAGGCTAATGTGGCCTTCAGTTCGCAAAACACAGCGGTTAGAGAGGCGATAGAATCGGCGATTCCAAGATTGCGGGATCTGATGAGTAATCAACAATTGAATCTTGGCGACGTGGATGTGTCGCCACATTCATTTACTGATCAGAGAGGTTCCGGGCAGCACGAAAATCAAAATAATGGCGAGCTCGAGGCCGAGCCTGAGGTTTCCCCTGATGTGCGGGCGCAGGAAAATACTGAGAATGAAGGGCTAACTATTAGCAGCAATGGTTTGTTGAGTTATTATGTCTAGTACACCTAATGGAAACTGGCCGGTTTCCGGTTATATGGCTCTTGTTTTATATCATTGGTTAAACACAATGATCTTTCCTCTTGAATAAGTTTACTTTGAAGATCGGTATCAACCTGAGCCTACCCGATCGGTTTGCTAAGTAATAACATCTCTTGTATGATGCGCAGTTCTTTGTAACAAACTCCTTGCCTTACATGTTCCTTTGAACAAACGTTCAGAGACTGGAGGCTCTTATCCGAGAGGGGAAAAATGCGTCATTACGAAATAGTTATTCTTGTGCACCCGGATCAAAGTGGTCAAGTACCCGCAATGATCGAGCGTTATCGTACATTAGTCAGTTCTAAGTCAGGATCCATACATCGACTCGAGGATTGGGGGCGTCGGCAGCTTGCCTTTCCAATTAAGAAAATCCATAAGGCTCATTACCTATTGATGAATATAGAATGTGGTGACGAGGTGCTTGCGGAACTCGAAAATGGATTCCGATTCAACGATGCAATATTAAGAAATGTGATCCTTCGTAAAGATGGACCCGTTACCGAAGCATCTCCGATGGTTCAGGCAGTAGAAAGCGAAAGGCCGCAAGTAGTTGAATCGAGCGAGAAAGCAGAAACCGAAGATGTCGGCGAAGATGATACTGCTGCTGGCGAAGATGTAGCGGAGGATACGCCCGCCGAGCCAGGCTAATACATCCGGCTCTGCAAACAGTTTTCGAAATCGAAACCATCAAATTGACTGAAAATTTTCAGATACTCTAGTATATACGCGCGAGGTTTTATATGGCACGTCAGTTCAAACGCAAAAAATTCTGTCGTTTTGAGGCGGAAAATGCAAAAGAAATCGATTATAAAGATTTGGATCTACTCAATGATTTTATATCGGAAACCGGAAAGATAGTACCCAGTCGTATTACTGGAACCAGTGCCCGATATCAACGGCAGCTTTCTGCGGCAATAAAAAGAGCCCGATTTTTGGCGTTGATACCTTATTGCGACGCACATAGAAGTTGATACCTAATGATTTAGCAGGTTGTTGTCGGGTTCAGAGGCTGCTGTATGTAGAGTAGATAGCGGCTTGTTCCCGGTTATTTTAAAAATCATCCACTTTTCACACGACTATTATTGGATTTGATGGATTTTAGACTGCTTTATCCGGTGATGACATCTATGTTTAGAGTGATTCCTGTAGTGTTGCAATCATGATGCGTTTTCTGGCCACATATATTATGCACGGACGGATGCAGGCTGTAATGACTGTGTCAATCCTGGCGTTTCTTTCGCTGTTGGTCGCTCCATTAAGTTTATTCAGTGCTGCGGCTGTTGCGTTGGTGGCGTTGCGGACCGGCTTACGTGAAAGTTGCCTGGTTATGCTATCGGCGGCTGTGGCAATTGCTTTGCTTGGCGCGCTGATATTTAATAATTATTTCTTTGCGGTTGCATATGCTTTGGGGTTTTGGGTGCCGGTCTGTTTGGTTGCACTTTTTTTACGGGCCAGTGGAAAAATCGGTTTAGCTCTTGAAGTTACTCTGATTATGGGACTGTGTGTCATTGGTGGGATCTATTTGTTTGGAGATGATCCTGCGTTGTTTTGGCAGCATAGGTTGCAAACAGTGTTGCAACCGATTTTGGAAAATCCACCGTCGCATATCGATCTTTCCCAATTTGAACTGGGTATAAATAGTGCATCACACTATATGACCGGAATCGTTGCAACCGGAACGGTGTCTTCTGTGTTGTTGGCTTTGTTGTTGGCACGTTGGTGGCAATCGATTTTGTTTAATCCCGGTGGGTTTAGAAAGGAATTCCTGACTATGCGTTCAGATGCACCTGTTGCGTACGCATGTTTGCTGATATTTTTACTTGCCGGGTTAATGGAAAGTGATTCGGTCGGAGTGTGGCGAAATATGAGTATTTTGGCATTCTTCTTTTTTCTCATCATTGGTGTATCGGTACTGCATTGTGTCGTTTCAGTTACAAAGCAAAAACGTGTGCTGTTGCCTTTGATGTATGCCGGGATGTTGTTTATTCCTCATTTGATGCTTCCGATTGCTCTTATGGGATTTACCGATACCTGGTTGAATTGGCGACGGAAACTCATTGAACAGGGAGCAGTATAGTGTTGTCAGATGGCGCTGGTAGCCTCTACATTTAAAGTAATACAAGTGCTTCTATATATATCGAAGCACAATATAATGGTTTAAAAGGTATAGAACGATGGAATTAATACTTCTTGAGAAAATTTCGAATCTGGGTAATTTAGGCGATAAAGTCTCTGTTAAATCCGGCTATGGGCGTAATTTCCTGGTTCCTCAGGGCAAAGCAGTGCTGGCTACCGCCGAAAAATTGGCTGAGTTTGAGCAGCGAAGGGCGGAATTGGAAAAGAAAGCCAACGAAGAGTTGGTCGCTGCCGAAAAGCGTAGAGATCAACTGAAAGAGCTTTCTATAACGATTACCCAGAAAGCGGGAGAAGAAGGAAAATTATTTGGTTCGGTTGGAACGCAGGATATAGCAGATGCAGTCATTGCTGCAGGCTTCGAAATTCAAAAACAGGAAATACGGTTACCTGATGGTGTGTTGCGTCATACTGGCGATTTCGAAATTGATATCCAGTTGCATTCTGACATTGTTGAAAAATTGGCATTGTCGATTGTTGCTGAATAAGCTTTGATTGTCGGGGACGTGAGAATATTTCACCTGCTGTGATATACCTATTGCTGAATCCCAAAAATCAACAGGTTGTACTCTCATTAGCTGTACGCTGAATAATTACAATTTTAGTTATTCTTCTTCAAGCTCGGCTCTAGTCGTGTATGCCATAGCTTAAATGAAAATGGGCAGTAAAGCGTACTGGGTGTTTGATGTTGGCAGAGCGGTTGATGAATAATGCCGTTCACTCCGTCAAATTGAGTAGCGGGTAAAATTCTAACAATAGAGTCAAAATGTGTTCATCATAACCGGCGGTGCAGGTTTTATCGGCAGTAATTTGGTGCGTGGGCTGAATTCGCGTGGTGTGTGCGATATATTGGTCGTGGATAATTTGCATAACGGGGTCAAATTTCGGAATCTGGTCGATTGCGGGATTTCTGACTATCTGGATAAAGCTACGTTTCTTGAAAAACTAACATCCGGGGAATTTAATGATTTAGCGATTGATGCCATATTTCATCAAGGGGCCTGTTCTGCAACCACTGAGTGGGATGGACGCTACATGATGGAAAATAATTACGAATATTCAAAAATCTTGTTGAATTTTTGTATCGATCACGATATTCCCTTCATCTATGCTTCCAGTGCTGCAGTGTATGGGGCAGGGACAGTTTTTAAAGAAGATCCTGCCCACGAGTCTCCGCTTAACGTATACGGATATTCCAAATATCGCTTTGACCAATACTTGCGTGAACGATTTTTAAAAATAAAATCCCAGGTTGTGGGCTTGCGGTATTTCAATGTTTATGGGCCTCACGAAGCTCATAAGGAAAGCATGGCCAGCGTCGCATTCCATCTTAATAATCAAATTTTGCAAAGCGGTAAACTCCGATTGTTTCAAGGATGTGATGGTTACGGCGATGGTGAACAACGCCGTGATTTTATTTTTGTTGGCGATGTGGTGGATGTCAATCTCTGGTTTTTTGATCATCCACAGTTGAGTGGTATATTTAATTTGGGAACGGGACGCAGTCAGCCGTTCAACGATGTTGCCAATGCGGTAATAAACCACCACGGTCAGGGTCAGATCGAATATATCCCGTTCCCGGATCATTTAAAGGGTTGCTACCAGAGTTTTACCGAGGCTAATCTTGATACACTCCGCACTGCGGGTTATACGCAGTCGTTTAAGAGTGTGGAAGAGGGTGTTGGTGAATATATGAAATGGTTGAATCGCGAGTAATTGTTTGATCCTGTTTTCCACTTTATCTTTTGCCCCGGGATTAGCATCATCTGACCGGCGGTCGATTAAAAATACTGTTCTCCAAAATGCGTTTTGTTTATAACACGGTTATAGTTCTTCTCGCGCCCTTTTTCTTTTTCCGGCTATTTTACAGATCTCGAAAAGCCTCTGCATACCGCAGCCGTTGGAATGAACGCCTGGCCCTTTATCGATCGCCGTCGAATAGCGGAGTCATCTGGTTTCATACGGTGTCCTTCGGTGAGGCGGAAGCAGCGTTTCCGTTGATATTGAAAGTTCAGAAACGCTATCCTGATCGAAAATTATTGGTTACCACCACTACGCTCACGGGATCGAATCGTGTAAAACAGGTGCTGGGGAAATCGGTTCTCCATGTCTATTTGCCCTACGATATACCGGGTTGTGCTGCGCGATTTATTAATCGGTATAAGCCCATACTGGGGGTGATTGTGGAAACAGAGATTTGGCCCGATCTTTATCGGCAATGTGGAAATAACGGAGTTCCACTGGCAATCGTTAATGCCCGATTGTCGGAACGTTCTGCTCGTGGTTATAAGCGATTAAGTGGCTTGGTTACGGAAACCCTGATGCATTTGTCATTAGTTGCCGCACAGACCCAGGAAGATGCACAACGATTTATAGAAATTGGTGCATTTCCAAAAACAGTGGAGGTGACCGGAAATCTGAAATTCGATTACAGGATTCCTGATTCCCTGATCGAAGATGGGTGGCGAATTCGGAAAAGTCTGTTTCCGGAGCGATTGGTGTGGATTGCAGCGAGTACACATAAAGGAGAAGAAGAGCAGATACTGGATGCATTCGAAAATATTCGCAGTTCGCTGGATAAAGTGTTGTTAATATTGGTGCCACGTCGGCCCGAGCGCTTTGGACGAGTTGCGCTGTTGTGTAAGAATCGAGGTTACAAGCTAACCAGGCGCAGTGAAAACAAGTCGTGTGACGAATCTACGCATGTGTTTCTGCTCGATACTATGGGTGAACTAAAGCAATTCTATGCGGCTACAGATCTTGCTTATGTCGGTGGAAGCCTCGTATCGACGGGTGGACATAATGTTCTGGAACCTGCAGCCTTGGGTGTACCTGTATTGTTTGGTCCGCATATGTTTAATTTTGAAAAAATTGCACAACTTTTAGTCGCTGCGGATGGTGGTGTCCAGGTCGACAACAGCAACGGGCTTGCCGAGCAGGTAATACGCTTTTTCAGCGATGAGGCTTATCGACTATCTATCGGTCAGAATGCGCGGGCGTTGGTAGAAAATAATCGTGGTGCGGTCAATAAGGTTTTGAGCCGGTTAGATAGATTATTGGATATCTAACCGGCTCTTGATTTAAAGATCTGCAATTTCTGAGCGATCGATATTTGTGAAGATAAAAAAACGATTTATTGTCGTGGCTTTGTTTGTTGGCCTGGTTTACTACTTTGTTGACGATTACCAGCATAAAATGGTCAGGGTATCATCGACTCGATTGTATCTCCCTGTCGTGAAAGTCAAAGAGATCGTCATGAAGATTCCTCGTGTTAATGGACATTATCTAAACTGGAAAGCGACTGTAAAGTTGAAAAATGACCGTTTGGTATCGGTGGTGGTTGCTCACAGTCCGGTTCCAAAAGTGGGTGATTGTATGCCGGTAATCGTAACAGAATTCGAGCGTGGTGGAATCGCCGCAGTTCTGAGCGTTGATGCGTGGCAGATGGGTGCATATTTCGCTGCAGAAAATCAGTGTGGTAGGGGTTAATCGCTCATTATCTATAATCGGTATTCCTCGATTTTTTCATATGAAATAGTAAATTTGGAACGATATTCCCGATAATCAATAAACTAAATAAGCTATTATATAGATATCAACTGGTTACAATTGGTGGACTCGGGAAAATGGAGGAGTATGGGTTGAGGGGGTATATTTTCGTGTAATTAAAATCTGGGTTATTTATGAATTCCAAGTTAATATTTAGTGACAATAAAAACCTGAATAAATTGATTTCTCTGTTTGAAAAATCTCCTGTTTGTCACAAAATTGTTGATCTTGATGACAATTTGCAATACATGAGTTCTGCGGGCATTAATCAGCTCAACATTTCTAATATCAAGCCCTATTATGGGAGCGTTTATCCTTTTGATTTTTATTCGGAATCGGCACGAACCATCATAAGCGAACACTTGCATCGTGCCAAGGCAGGAGAAATATCCAGCCTGGAATCGATGGTGGTTGCTCTAAATGGGCATGAGATTTGGTATAACACAACTTTTATCCCGTCTTATAATGACGAGGGTCAGATCGACTACATCATCGTGACATCGGTAGACAATACCGAAAACATCGTAGCTCGCAAACGGATGGAAACTCAATTACGAGAGCATGAACATCAGTTGCAGACTTTTCTCAATGGATCAACGGTTCTGATGTGGTGGATGAACGCCAAAGGTCGACCGTTATTATTCAACGATGCCTGGCTTGAATTTGTTGGTAGAAATTTTGAGCAGGAATTACAGGTGGACTGGAAAGGACAAAATATTCATCCTGAACACAGATCTGAATGTCTTGAGATTTATGATCGATGTCTAGTGAACCAAACGTCTTTTCGACATGAGTACCGCATGTGCAATAAAGACGGTGAATATCGATGGTTACTCGAATCCGGAACCCCGCAGTTTGATCAAACAAAACAATATCAAGGGTATATCGGTACCGCTGTAGACATCACCGAGCGTAAGCAGATGGAAGTGGAATTGCAATTTTTGGCGACCCATGACCCCTTAACTGGGCTGTATAACCGTAACGTGATGGAACAACGGTTAAACGATGAAATACAAAGGGCGTCCAGGTATAACCACGCTCTATCGGTGTTTATGCTGGATATAGACCATTTCAAAGCGATCA
>Ga0114934_10000689_pt1 | contig 21465 bp, 18 predicted proteins | sample 4SBtaG_2_FD_99695 | JGI IMG/M metagenome (GOLD analysis project Ga0114934, IMG submission 99695) | Deep subsurface microbial communities from Kolumbo volcano to uncover new lineages of life (NeLLi) - 4SBTROV10_white metaG | ecosystem: Environmental > Aquatic > Marine > Volcanic ...
AATGGGAAAAATTGCTCATCACTATCCTAGATATGTAGGTATTACAAACTCTTCATATAGTAATGGGCGTGTTTTAACTCCTAATGAAACTGGATCATTAACTGTTCATTATCGAATTTATCATGCAGTAGAAGAATCAGCATGGATTGATTCATCTATATCAAATGTTGATCAATCAAAAAAATGGAATAAATTTTCACCTTGGGGTTCATCAGACGCTAAAGCTGTTGCTGACACTACTAGAGAATTTGTAGATGACACAATGGCTGTAGGTGAACAATATATGGTTGGCTCAACACTAATGACTGTTACTGAAGAAGATAATGGAAACAGATGGGTTCCTGGCTATGAAGGTTTTCAAAAAGCAATAAAATTAAAAGCAGATGAACCTGGTTATTTAGAATTTAGGAATACAGATGAAACAAGACTTCCTTTTCAATCTTTAGTTGTTCAAAAAGCAAATCTTGCAACTTTTTCAAACACAAGAAAATGTAATATTACAGAGATAGGAATTAAAAGTATTGTTTGGAGGCAAATAAATGGTTTTCCTAATGTAAATGCAATGCCTTCTCAAGATCGCATTAGAAGTTATGAAGATAAAAATGGCAGTATTCAATTAGGCAATGTAAGTAAATATGTAAAACGTCTTAGTTTCTTTGTTTTACAAGCAAAAAAATTAAATTCTGGAGATGACTTTCAAAACGTAAATACTACATTAATTTGTGTTAAAGGTTCTTCGCCTGTTGCTCAATATAATGTTCTTTATGCCAAATCAATTGAGGGTGCTAAACAATTTGAATTTAGATTTAAACCTGTTCCAGGAAATGTAGTTCTTAATTATTATTCTGGAGCAGTACATGTTCTTAATTACTCAGCACCACTTCGTAGAGAAACAAATTATACTTTAGGGTTGCAAGTTTCCTATCATGCTCAATTAGAGTCATTACCTACAGACAAAACAAATGGTAATAAATTTACAAATAATACTGAATGGGATAGAGGAGGTTTAGGGAGTGCTTTAGATCCTGATACAGGAGATCCTCTTCCAATTGTTGGCCCTGTTAGTCAGTTTTCTCCTATGGAGAGTGGAACTTTACCAGTTGATGAAGATTTAGTTTATAACTATATAACTACGCCTTTTCTTCCTGACAACGTAACTACTTACACAGGTATTGGAACAAATAATCAACAAGGTACATGGACAAATGTAAGTAACTACAACTTTAAAGGAACTCCTGTTGTTGGAAATGCTTATTTCAGTCCACAAAAAGGAATTTACGCAATATCTGAACCTAGAGGTAGCAACACACGTTGGTATTTTACTTTTGGTGGAACTTTACTTCCTCAGACATTTTATAAAGATTATCCTACAAATTACGCTCCTTATAAAGAGAGTGATTGGAGCGATGGTATAGAAGAAGTTGATAGTAGTGGTAATGGAACTGGAATATTTCATAGATTTAGAATTGCAAGAAATCCTTCTTCTTTAGGTAGTGCAGAAGACTGGAGAGGTAGTGCTGGTAGCGGAAGAAACTTTTATGCTATTGCTGTACAAAAATCAAATAAAGTTCCTTCAATAATAATTACTACGGACGAAAGACCAACAACAGCAACAACAGGTGCTGGGGTAGGTTTAACTATTAATGTTAAAAAAATAACTGATGGAACTAATACCTATAAAGAATATACATTAGGAGCGGCAGGGACTGGTTATCAAGATGGTGACAGAGTTACTATTAATAATGAATCTCCTACTCAAACTTTAGTTGTTACAATTGAGCCTCCTCCTGTGGATGTTGGAGCTATTGGAACTCATAGTGATTGGAGAATGGAGGGAGGAGATGGAACGGCTAATTATTATACAAATTATTGGAGTATTGTTAAACATAATCCAAATAATGCAATAGCTGATTATTTCTTATTTGACGCAGAATCTTCAAGCCATGAAAATGGACCTGAACATGAGGTAACTTATTTAAATGAAATTACACATGCAGGTACTAGTAGTAATCCAGAGATTAATTATGAAAAACTTGCAATGGCAGGCATTCGGATTGGAGCTACAAATACGTTAAGTAGTTTTGGTGCTTTCACTGCATTTATTGAAAAAGGAATAAAAGTAGATCGTCTAATTCCAGATTCAAATCCTAATACTGGTACTGGTTATTTAACTAGAAATTCTGAAACAGCTTCTACTAATAATTTTGTAGAAATAGCTCATGATTTATTAACAAATACTATGTACGGTGTTGGCGATATTGTTGGACATGATGGTGTTGATCGTAAAAGTATGATTGAAGGAGCTAGGTATTGTAGAGCAAATAATTTTTACTGGGATGGCGTTATAGATAGTAAGTTTAATTTAAGAGAATTTATTTTTGAACATGCTGGTTACAACTTCTTAGATTTTTCTATATTAGGTGGTCGTTTTAGTTTAAAGCCAAGTTTTCCTGTTGATGGTGATTATAAAATTAATTATGACGCAGGAGTTAATACAGGTATTGATATAAAAGCTTTATTTACTGATGGAAATATGAAAGATATAAAAATTACATTCTTAACGCCAGAAGAAAGAAAGATGTTTAAAGCAACTGTTATTCATAGAGAAAACAATCGGAATAATAAGAACATAGGAGGTTTTCCTGAAAATATTGCAAAAACTTATGCTTATAATCCAACAGGACAAAACTTATCAAGTTTCTATGAAAACGCAGAAAAATTACCAGAAGAAGTTTTTGATTTAAGTAATTGGTGTACAAGTGAATCTCATGCTAAAACATTTGCAGCAATAGCCTTATCAATTAGAAAAGAAATTGATCATGGAATTGTTTTTCAAACTCCTCCTAGTTCTGTTTTTGGATTAATAGCAGGTAATTACATTCGAGTATTAACTGAGATGACACATACAAGTCGTTTTAAGAATGGAAGCATTGATGACAATGGAATAGTTACTTCTCGTTCATCAATTTCTGGGTCTATTAAGGCTTATGTTTGGAGTCCAGGTACGTTAGGAGGTGTAACAACATCAACTTTTTCTGTTAATAGTGCAGGAACTAATTCAGCAGGATTAAAAAATAAATTGTTTGCTCAAGTTGACACCACCGAAGAAGATAGGATTTATAAGGTTGAATCTATTACTTATGGTGAAGAAGGTTTTATCCAGATAGCTGCTAGCCATGTACCTTTAACATCTGATAACAAACTTGCAGTTTTATATAATGCAAGTCCTAATTCTGTAAATGGCGTAAGCTTTACTCTTAGATTCCCTGAACTAAGTCGATAATGGCAAAATTCACCCCTACAAATCTAACCCCTTCGGCAAGAAGTTATTCTCCAGGTGATTATCCGCAAGTTGAGTTTGAAGCTAATAATGGGGTAAAGACTGTTATTCGTTATGGAAAACATCGAACTGGATCTACTTTTAATTTGTCATTTAATAACATTCAAGATTCAGATGCTGCTGCAATTTTACAAAATTATGAAGATATAAATTCAGTTTGGGATCAAGTTGATTTTTCTGGAACTAAAGTTCTTGAAGGGGCTTCTAGTCAGATGCAGTCATATTTTGTAGAAAGAACAGAGTTAAAATGGCGATATGATGGCCCTCCAATGGTGACAAGTGTCTATCCTGGACGTAGCAATGTTGAATGTAAATTTGTTGCTTGCCTCGATTCGCCTTAGAATATAATGACTGTTTAATTTAAAGATTGTCGTGGGCTACTATTCAGGCGGTGATGGGTTAATGAAAGTGGGTAATACCACAGTCGCAACCGTAACTACATGGAGTTTTACTGCTTCACAGGAAACCTTAGATGTCACAACATTAGGTGATCGTGATAGACAACTTGTAGGTGGAACTCGCAGTGTTTCTGGTAGTGCATCTATCTCTTGGTATTCCGCATCAGGTTCGACTTCTGGTCAGACGCAAGCATCTGTATTGATGGGCAAATTAGTTAAAACAGGTGGTGCGGTTTCGGAGACGGTAGAACTTAGTTTAGGAATTACAGATCATGCAGGTGATGCAAAAGTTACGACTATGACTGTTATTTTGACAAGTATTGCTATGACAAGTAGTCAAGGTGAAGTCTTGTCTGCTGAAGTTTCCTTTGAGGCTGCTTCTGCTCCTACTGCTGTAATTGCTGCTTAAATAGATGCCCACCTATTTAGGGAGTGGAGGGTTCATTGAATTCAAGCGAAGTTCTATGGAGCAATCGCTTAATGGAACTCTTACTCCTTCAGATGTAAATACAGCTAGGAAAAGGTTTTCTTTAACTGGAGTTAAAGGAAATATTATTACTGGTGACAAAGTAGAAATATCTAGGACAGATGGTTCTTCAAATTTACAATTAGTTTCTGGTCATAACTATCGAGATGGAAGTTGGTTTGTTCATGTAGATGACATAGGTGGAATGAAGTTATATACAAGTTTTGCTCTTGCTGTTGGTGGGACAACTTCTAGTGCTTTAGCACTTGCAGTTCCTACAGAGAATCAAGAAATATCTATAAAAGCTCGAAATGTTGCCTATAGACCATTAGCACGAATTGAAGAATATGAGTTCACAACATCAAGAGATCAAATCGAAATCAGTCAATTAGGAGATAATTTTAAACGTCAATATGAAAATGGATTGATTTCTGGTCAAGGATCAATGACTTGTTTTTGGGAACATAGATATGTTGCAAGTGATCCTGATTATTCAACTGGACAAGAATTTTCATCTTATTTAGCACGTTTAATTTTGCGTGTTAAACAAGGTGCTGATTTTTTAGGTCGTTTCTTTTTGTATAGGGAATCTGCTGGTTCTGCTAATAATGCGTGGTATGAGTGTGAAGCTCAGATTACAAATTGTAGTATTTCAGTTCCAAACGTAGGAATTGTAAAAACGCAAATAGACTTTATTACTAATGGAGAATTTAATTTGCAGGTAGGTACGACTCCTAGTTATCTCCTACAAGAATCTACTGATTTCATATTGCAAGAAGATGGAAGTAAGATTTTCTTAGAAGATGATGCAACATAAGGTATAACAGATATAAACTGTCCTTAAAGTCCGTGAGTTAAATGGCTGATCTTCAAATAAGTCAACTGCCTCAGTTAGCTGAAGCAGATTTGGCGGCTGTAGACGAATTAGCAGTTGTTGACGATAGTGCGTCAGAAACCAAACGAATTACGGCTAAAGCTTTAGTTGAAAAAGGTGTTGCATTAATTGATGCTGGTTCAATACCTGGTACAGCATTAGGAACTCTTGCTTCAAATGCTGTTACTACTGCATCTATTACAAACAATGCAGTTACAGCAGATAAGATTGCGGCTGGTGCGGTAGGTGCTAGTGAGATAGCTGATGGAACAATAACAGCGACAGAAATAGCAGCTAATACTCTGACAGCAAATCAAATAGCAGCTAATGCCATAGGTGCTTCTGAACTGGCTGATGACGCTGTTGATACTGATGCAATTTTAGATGCGGCTGTTACCAATGCAAAAATCGCAAACGGTACAATCGCTTATGCAAAATTAAATATTAATAATGCAGATATTCCTGGTGCAAAACTTGCTGATAATTCAGTAACAGCAGGCCAGATAGCTGCTGATGCTGTTGGTGCTAGTGAACTTGCTGATGATGCTGTAGATACAAATGCAATAGCGAATTTAGCTGTTACATCAGGGAAGTTAGCTGCTAATTCTGTTACTGCATCTAAAATAAATGATGGTGTTATTACAGGTGCAAAACTTGTTGCTGACACAATTACTGCTACACAAATAGCGGCTAATGCAATTACAGCTTCTGAATTAGCAGACGATGCTGTAGATACAAATGCAATTCTTAATGATGCTGTAACTGCTGCAAAACTTGCGGCAGGTGCTGTCGATACAACAGCTTTAGGAGCAGCGGCTGTCACAGGAGCGAAGATAGCTAGTACAACAATTACGGCAGCAAATATTGTAGCTGGCACAATTACAGCTACTGAACTGGCAGCAGGCTCTGTAGGGGCTAGTGAAATAGCGGCTAACGCTGTTGGTGCTAGTGAATTGGCTGACGATGCTGTAGATACTGCTGCCATAGTTAACTCAGCAGTCACCAATGCAAAGATTGCCGATGGAACTATTGCTTATGCGAAATTAAATCTTTCAGACGGTGATATTCCTGCTGCCAAAATTGCATCTAATTCTTTAACTGCAAATCAAATAGCAGCCAATGCTGTAGGAGCAAGTGAGTTAGCAGATAACGCTGTAGATACAGCAGCTATAGCAGATGATGCAGTTACTGGAGCCAAGATTGCAGCAGCAACTATTGCTGGAGCAAATATTGCAGCAACGACAATTGCCGCAGGAAATATTGTTGCAAATACAATTACTGCTTCAGAAATAGCTCCTAATGCAATAGGTGCTTCAGAACTTGCTGATGATGCTGTTGATACAGCCGCTATAGCTAACACAGCGGTAACTGGTGCAAAAATTGCTAATGCAACCATTACAGCGGCAAAATTAAATTTATCAAATGGAGATATTGCTGGAGCGAAGATTGCTGATAACTCTCTTACAGCAAGTCAAATAGCAGCCAATGCTATTGGATCTAGTGAACTAGCAGACAATGCAGTTGACACCAGTGCTATTGCGGATGATGCCGTAACAGGAGCAAAGATAGCCGCAGCGACAATTGAAGGAGCAAATATTGTTACTGGCACAATTACTGCAACTCAATTAGCTGCCGATTCTGTAGGTGCAAGTGAAATAGCAGCAAACGCAGTAGGAGCTTCGGAACTTGCAGACGATGCGGTAGATACAGCAGCAATAGTAAACTTGGCAGTTACAGGAGCCAAGATTGCAAACGCAACCGTTACAGCGGCAAAGTTAAGTTTGTCTGCTGGAGATATCGATGGAACAAAGATTGCTAATGATTCACTTACAGCAACTCAAATTGCCGCAAATGCAATCACAGCTAGTGAATTAGCTGATAACGCTGTAGATACTGCTGCTCTTGCTGCTAATTCTGTAACAGCAGCAAAGATTGCAGCCAACGCAGTAACAGCTTCTGAGCTAGCAGATAATGCTGTAGATACAGCAGCCGTAGCAGATGCAGCAATAACAACAGCGAAAATTGCTGATGGAGCAGTTACAGCAGCAAAACTTTCAGGAACAATTGAAGCTGGAACTCTTGCAGATAATGCGGTTACGACAGCAAAAATTGCTGATGATGCTGTAACAGCAGCAAAGCTTGGAGCAGGTGCAGTTGACACAACTGCTTTAGGTGCAACTTCTGTAACAACTGCAAAAATTGCAGCTTCAGCAGTCACCGATGCAAAGGTAGCAACTGGAATTAGTGGAACAAAAATAACTGATGCAACTATTACTGCTGCAAAATTAAACACAGCAAATATAGACAGATCTTTAAATGTAGCTTCTGGCAGTTTGGGGATCAATAATGTTATTTCGGCTGGAACATCTGCTGGAATAAGTTACAACGCACAGGGCTTAATAACCGCTGCAACTGCACTGGTAGCAAGCGATTTGCCAGTTGCGACAGCTACGGCAGTTGGTGGTGTTTCTATCGTCAGTTCAGGTGGACTTGCTGTTACAGGAGCAGGTGCTTTATCAATTGCTGCAACAACGACTGGAGCTACAGCAACAAAGGTCACTTTCAATAATTTCGGTCAAATAACAGGAACAGCCACTCTTGCTGCTTCTGATTTGCCTATTGCAACTGCTAGTGCTGTTGGTGGTGTTTCTGTTCCTACAGGAGGTCCACTTTCTGTTGATTCAAACGGTGCAATTACAGTTACTGATTCAGGAGTTACAGCAGGAACAGGAACGAAAGTCACAGTTGACGCAAAAGGAAGAGTCACAACTCTTGCAACGCTTTCAGATAGTGACGTTCCAAATCACAGTGCAGCATTAATTACTTCTGGAACTATTGCAACAGCAAGAATTGCAAATGATGCAATTACAGGAGCAAAAATTGCAAATGCCTCAACAACGCTATTTGGTTCTGTAGCTCAGACAGGTTTCCCAAACAGTGAATTTACAGGGCAATTTTTCTTCGATTCTGTCTCTGAAGATTTATATATTTATGATGGTAATGCTTACCAACCAATAACAACTTTAACAAAAGGTTCGCTGGTCTTTGGTGGTACTTTTAACGCTGGAACAAGTAAAGTTGCAAGTGTAACAACAGCAGGTGCAGCAGCAGGTTTAAGCATCGGAAGCAATGTTCCGACTCCTACAAGTTCAACTGATGGTTTATATTTAGTAGTTGAAAATGCTGGAACTCCAAGTGCGCCAGCACCTGTCGTTGCACTTGCACCACCAGATTATATTTTAGGTGTTACAAATACAGGTGGAAGTTCATGGGAAGAAATTGATCTTTCGCAGACCGTGGCCGGGCAAGTTGCAAGCAATATTGTTTTTACTCCATATGGTCAAATTGGAGCAACTAATGTTCAAGATGCACTTCAAGAATTAGAAACAGAAAAGTTAGCACTTGCAGGTGGCACTGTCACTGGGCAAGTCTTATTTAATAATACTGCAACGCTTGTTTTTGAGGGTTCAACTGTTGACGCATATGAAACAACTTTAGGAGTAGTTGATCCAACTACAGCGGATAAAACAATACTTTTACCTAATACTTCTGGAACTTTAATAACACATAACGATAGTGGAACAGTAACCAGCACAATGATTGCTGATGGAACCATTGTTAATGCTGACATAAATGCCTCTGCTGGGATTACGCTTACTCGATTAGAAGGCATAACTGCTGCAAAAATAATTGTTGGAAATTCATCAGGGGTTGCTGCTCAAGTTTCTGTAACAGGTGATATAGCAATATCAAATGCAGGTGTAGTTTCAATTACGGCTAATTCGATTGTTGATGGTGATATATCTGGATCGGCTGCAATAACTGGAAGCAAAATAACTACAGGAACTACAAGTGCCGTTGGTGTTCTTCAGTTAACAGATAGTGCAGCTTCAACTTCTGCTACGACTGCTGCTACTCCTGCTGCTGTCAAGATTGCGAAGGATGCTGCTGATGCTGCTGCTACAACAGCAAATGCGGCGTTGCCGAAAGCTGGCGGCACAATGACTGGCAATTTGATTCTGGATAATGCTTCGGAATTGCGTTTTACAGAAGCTGATTCAGATGGTGCGAATTACACAGCATTAAAAGCACAGGCACAAGCTTCAGATATAACTCTCACTCTTCCTGCTACAGCACCAACTGCTAACCAAGTCCTTAAGGCTAATGCCAGCACACCTACCACTCTTGAATGGGCAACTGATACAACCAATACTGCTGCGGCAGATATAACTGGAACTACTCTTGCTTCCAATGTTGTTGCAAGTTCTCTTACTTCAGTTGGAACTCTTACTTCTCTAACAGTTAGTGGAACAATTACTGGAGATGTCACTGGAGATCTAACAGGCAACGCAGATACAGCAACAATACTTGCAACTGCAAGAACGATAGGAGGAGTTAGTTTTAACGGTTCAGCAAATATAGATTTACCAGGCGTTAATACTGCTGGCAACCAAAACACTACAGGAAACGCAGCTACAGCTACAGCATTAGCAACCGCTAGAACAATAGGTGGAGTTAGCTTTGACGGAACAGCGAATATCACGCTACCTGGTGTTAATGCTTCTGGTACTCAAGACACTTCAGGTACAGCAGCACTTGCAACTCAGTTCACAGTCACAGCAAACGACACAACCAATGAAACTGTTTATCCGATTTTTGTAGACGCAGCCACTGGTTCTCAAGGTGCTGAGACAGATTCTGCTTTAACTTACAACCCTTCAACTGGGGCTTTAACGACAACTACATTTATTGGGAATTTAACTGGAAATGTTACTGGAACAGCAGATTTAGCAACACAATTTACAGTTACAGCAAATAATTCAACAGATGAAACTGTTTACCCTTTATTTGTTGACGGAGCAACAGGATCACAAGGAGCAGAAACAGATACAGGTTTAAGTTATAACCCTTCTTCTGGAGCCTTAACTGCAACATCATTTGTAGGTGCATTAACAGGCAACGCTTCAACAGCAACAATCCTTGCCACAGCTAGAGATATTAACGGTGTTAGCTTTAATGGTTCTGCTGATATAACAATTACTGCTGCTGCTGGGACTTTAACTGGTGCAACATTGGCTAGTGGAGTAACAGCTAGTTCATTAACTTCAGTTGGAACACTTACAGGTTTAACAAGTAGTGGTGATATTAATCTGAACGCTCAAGCAGACCTTCGGTTTAAGGATGCTGATAGCTCTCACTATGTCGCTCTTCAATCTCCTGCTTCTATTGCAAGTAGTTTTACTCTTACTCTCCCTTCGGCTGACGCTGCTGTTTCTGGCTATGTCTTAGCTAGTGATGGATCTGGAACTTTATCTTGGGTTGATCCAGGTTCAACATCATCACCTACATTTACAGGAGATGTAAGTCTTACTAACGATGGAAATTTAGTTGGTTTTGCTGCTTTAAATGGAACATATACAGGTAACGCAAAAACATTAACGGTTACTGTTGCGAGTAAAACTGGAGCGCATAGATATAACGGTTCTGGATCTAGTTCTGGTTATAAAATTGACGGAAAAGAATCACCATTTATAACTCTTACTCCAGGTCGTACTTACAAGTTTGACCAAGCAGACGGTACAAACTCAGGACATCCATTTCGTTTCTACCTAGAAGCAGACAAGACAACTGCTTACACCACAGGAGTTACTACAAACGGAACTGCTGGATCTTCTGGAGCTTATACACAAATAGTTGTTTCAGACACAACTCCTTCTGTTCTTCATTATCAATGTTCTGCTCATTCTTTAATGGGCAACGCTGTTCAAACAAATAGCAATGTTGCAGCGGCTGGTCAATTAACTGGAGCAACTCTTGCTAGTGGAGTAACTGCTTCAAGTTTGACTTCTGTAGGAACACTTGGAAGCTTAAACGTCACTAATAATGTCGTAGTCGGAGGAAATTTAACTGTTAATGGAACAACAACTACAGTTTCAAGTACCACTGTTGAAGTCGCTGATAAGAACATTGAACTTGGTAAGGTAGCAAGCCCATCAGATTCAACAGCAGATGGTGGTGGTATTACTCTTGATGCTGGATCTGACGGAGATAAAACTTGGAATTGGGTCAACTCCACCGATGCTTGGACAAGTTCAGAACATATTGATCTTGCAAGTGGAAAAGTATTAAAGATAAATGGAACACAAGTTCTTGATGGAACTAATTACACAGGCAATGCTGCAACAGCAACCAACGCTACCAATGCAGCAACAGTAACTGGAGCAGCCCAAACAAACATCACTTCACTAGGAACTCTTAGTGCATTAACAGTTGCAGGGAATCTATTATTTACTGGGACAGGAATGGTTGATCTTCCTAGTGGAACAACTGCTCAAAGACCTGGCGGTGCAGATAGAGGGGCTATTAGATATAACTCAACTTTAGAAATATTTGAAGGTTATGATAATAATGGCTGGGGTGAGTTTGGAGGTGGCGGTGGAGCTACAGGTGCAAGTGGTGACAAGGTATTTCTTGAAAACGGACAAAGCGTTACAGCAAGTTATACTTTAACTGCAAACACAAATGCAAGCTCTGTTGGCCCTTTGACGGTAAACTCAGGAGTAACAGTGACTATTCCAGCAAACGCTATCTGGGCAATTCTTTAAATCATGGCTTACGGCAAAATTAGAGTTGACACTCTTACTTGGGATAACTCAGGTACTCCCACCGATGTAACAATTAGTGCTTTGCCAACAGCGGCAAATCCAACTTTTACAGGTGCGATTAGCCTAAATGCTCAAGGTGATTTTAGATATTACGACTCAGATTCAAGTAATTATGTAGGCTTTCAAGCTCCTGGGACAGTTTCAAGCAATGTGCTTTGGACATTACCTGGAGCAGATGGCTCGGCAGGGCAACAGCTTTCTACCGATGGATCTGGAACTCTTTCTTGGTCTGATGCAACTAATGTTCAGGCGGCAAGTTTAACTGGAACAACGATGGCAGCTAATGTTGTTGCTAGTTCTTTAACTTCTGTAGGCACTTTAAGTTCACTCACAATTGATGGCGATGTCACTTTCACTGGGGCAAGTTCAAATGGGTTATGGGATAAGTCAGCAGATGCGTTTGTCGCAAATTTAACTGGTACTGCTTCTATAGCTACAAGTGTCACAGTTGCAGATGAGTCGTCAGACACAACTTGTTTCCCACTATTTGCAACGGCTGCGACAGGAAACCTGCCTCCTAAATCAGGAACAAATTTAACTTTTAACGCAAACACTGGTGCTTTAGCAGCTACTTCTTTTACAGGAAATTTATTAAATTGCACTGGAAATGCAGCGACAGCCACAGCACTTGAAACTGCAAGGACAATTGGTGGAACAAGTTTTGATGGATCTGCAAATATAGCCGTAGCTTTAGCTGCTACTGCTACAGCACTTGCAACTGCAAGAAATATCGGTGGTGTGTCGTTTGATGGATCAGCAAATATAGATCTGCCTGGTGTCAACACTGCTGGCAACCAAGATACAAGTGGAACCGCAGCACTCGCTACTCAATTTACAGTTAGTGCTAATAACTCTACTAACGAAACTGTTTATCCCATATTTGTTGATGGTGCTACTGGTTCTCAAGGAGGAGAAACTGACACTGGTTTAAGTTATAACCCTTCTAGTGGTGCTTTAAGTTCTACAACCTTTATCGGAGCATTAACTGGTAATTCTACTACAGCTACTAAAGCTAATAGCGTTCAGGTAGATGCCACTTCTGATACAAACTGTTTCCCTATGCTTACAGCTTCAGGTGCAACAGGCCAAAAAGCAGTTAAGAGTAGTTCTAATTTATCTTTCAACTCTAGTTCTGGAGCGTTAACAGCTACAAGTTTCGTTGGAGATCTAACTGGAGATGTCACTGGAGATGTTACTGGAAATACCTCTGGTTCTTCTGGGTCATGTACTGGTAATTCTGCGACTGCAACTACAGCAACTAATGTCACTGTTAGTGCTAATAACTCTAGTAATGAAACCGTTTACCCTCTATTTGTAGATGGGGCAACTGGTACTCAAGGGGCTGAAACTGATACAGGTTTAACTTATAACCCTAGTAGTGGATTGCTTACAAGCACAGGATTTGCTGGTGCATTAACTGGAAACGTCACAGGTAACTGTTCTGGTTCTTCTGGATCTTGTACTGGTAACGCTGCAACTGCGGATGGTGTAGATACAACAGCTACCAGTTCTGACGCAAGTCATTATCTAACATTCGTTGATTCTTCTTCTTCAACAGCAGGGGAAACAATCCGAATGGATTCAAACCTGACATATAACCCTTCAAGTAATTTACTTACCGTTCCTATTCTTGAAATAACTAAATCATTTGAAAATCATCAAACAGTTACTCATAGTTCTTCTGGTGGGTTATCACTTGATTTGAATAATGGAAATATTATTTATCTCAACCAAGGGGCAAACGCAACTTCTGTATCTCTCACTAACGCACCAAACAGTCATGCAGTTAGTTTTACTATCGTTCGTAAAAACACAGCAGGTTCTGCCTTAAGTATTACTTGGGGTTCTGCTTTTAAATGGCCTTCTGGAGGTACAGCACCAACATTAACCAACACATCAAACGCTATAGACATTCTTACGTTTATAACTTTTGATGCTGGTACTACTATTTACTCCATTAAAACTGGTACTAACTTCGCTTAATCATGTATATCGACATTGAAACGAAGAGACTTTTACCTTCTCTTCCAAACGTCTATAAACACACATCGAATTTTCAGGCTCTTACTGAAGATGAACTGACTGGTCTTTTTGTGTACCCAATAGAGTCATTTCACGAAGATAACAACTACACTGTGCTGACTGATATTTTAGGGACTAAATATATTGAGTATGATCAAGTAACTTTGCAATCAGGGGAAGTTGAAATAGGTAAAGACGTTAAAGTTGTTTTAGATGAACAATATTTTATTGATAAAATCAATACAGATAAAGGACAAACAGGTAATTATCCAACTGTAAAAAGAGCGTTACTAAATCAACCAATAGTTGATACTTCAAAGCCAGAAGAGCCACCAGCAGAATATGTATTTAGTGATTCAGAAAGTTATGTTTTTATTCTTTTAGGAACTTCAACATATGAAACTTTAAATGAAACTCCAACAGAAGATTGGTCAACAGAAGATAAAACTTCTGATGTTCAAAAGCGTTATAAATACTCTTTAACTCGTACTAAATTATCATCCATGCCTTCGATCTCTGTTGGCGATAAAGTAAATCAAGTAAATGGATTTCGTGGTGTTGTGAATTCAATTGATACAAGTAGTCAAGTTGTAAAGGTAACAAGTTGCTATGGGGTAGATCAGATTGATAAAGCAAAAGTTTTGACTATTGGTTCAGAAGAACTTGCAACCACAAATGTATTTTCTTATGAACAATATAGAAAAGTTATTTCTTATGGAGGTTTAAATATTGATTTTGGTTCTGAATACAATTCAGATCTAGCTTCTGCAAAAATAAAAATTGAAACTATTTATACTTCTGCTGATTTTGTAGAAACTGGTGAAAACTTGACCAAGATCCAGCATACTGGGGAAGATACTGATATTACGAGGGCTAAAACAATGAACTCGCAAGGGAGGTTGGTCTAATGGCTACTATAGGTTCTTCTCAAAGGATGAGAATGGTTGGCCCAGAGCCACCAGGTACTCCTGATAATTTTGCAGCCACTAAGTCAACAACTGCTAGTAAAACAATAAATTTAAGTTGGTCTGCTCCTTCTGGCCCTGCAATAGTTACTGGTTATAAACTATCTAGGGCTGGTTCTGTTATTGCAACTCAGGCAGGTACAACGTACACAGATTCAGGTTTAGCTGCATACAGCACCAGTTATTCATATTCAGTAGTTGCTTACAACGCAGATGGTGACTCAGTAACACCAGCAACAGCCAGTGCAACTACAAATGCACAGTGCATTCCACCTGCCACAATTGAACTTGCTGCTGATGGTGATTTGGAAGGTTACAACACATCAGGAAGTAGTCACACAGATTCAAATTTATGGTCAACTAATAGTGGAAAGACTACTAGTGTAACTATTCCTGATGGTTGTTTTAAGGTAAGCGTTCAGGCTTTAAGTGGTGGTGGTGGTGGTTACAGGTACAGCAATCAAACACATCATGGTTCTTGTTATCAAGGCCAAAACAGCGGTGGTGGTGGTGGTGGTGCATATATAAATGCTCAAAGTCCAGTAACACCAGGAACAACAGTCACAGTACAAGCAGGGAAAGGAGGTAATAGAGGTTACTCAGGTGGGCCTTCTGGAATAAAAGATGTCATTGCGGTTTACGGAGGTGATCGAGGTTCTAGGTATCCAAATGCTAATCCTGGTGGGTATGCACAAGCTGGTGGTTCACTCCCATATGCGCAGGTAGTTGCAGGTGATGCTTCTTCTGGCAGGAATGGTGGTGACGCTGCTAACGATGGATCTAACCCAACTGGTGTAGCTGGGTGGACTCATTCTGGCGGTGCTGATCAAACTTGCAGTGGTTGCGCTGGTTGCACTGGCCCTAACGCTCCTGCATTTGGTGGTGGTGGTGGTGCTGGGGGTACAGATAGTGGTTCTTTATATGGTGAAACAGCTTACGCAGGAGGGAATGGTGGTGGTGGATATGCTAGGGCGGTATTCGCAGAAAGTTGATTGTTAAATTAAAAACTAAATTCGATAAAATTCAGCATTTGCATCAGTGGTTTGAAGAAACTTATAATTTTATAATGCCTGTTTTTTTAAGTCATAATAAATATCCAGAATTAACTTTATCTAACGAGGAATGTAAACAGCTAATAGATCATGCAAATATGAGAGTTTATAATATAAGAAAAACATTACAACGTGGGTCTAGAGATGTTCATCCAAGCAATGAACTTGCACCTATTCAAAAGATAAAAAACCTAGCATTGGAAGTGAATCGGCTAACTTATAATTATGATTTAGATGAGCATGATTTTGAATGTATTATTCATAAATTTCAAAATGGAATGGGTTATTGTTTTCATCAAGATATAAATAGTTATAGGCCATATTGTAAACTTTCAGTAAGTGTTCAATTAAATGATTTAGAAGGTAATACTGGAGGTGATCTGGTCTTTTTTGAAAATGGTAAGCCAGAAGACGATTTTGTAATTCCAAGGGAACAAGGTGCTGTAACTGTTTTTCCTCCTTTCTTGCATCACAAAGTTTCTACCGTAAAATCAGGAGTAAGAAATTCTCTAGTTTTATTTTTTTACGGCCCTAGATTCAAATGAGAAAAAACGCATTAAACACAGGTTTTTTTGTTAGTTCTTATGAGATGAAGCATCCTGAAGAGAAATATCATGTATTTTCAACTAGACAAATAAATCTAAAAGATTTAACACGAAATCGATGTGTAATACTTACTCTACCTGGTGCTTTCACTCCTACTTGCACTTATCAACATGTACCTTCCTTTGAAGACAAGTATGATGAAATACGATCTTACGGTGTAAATGAAGTTTATATTTTAACTATCAATGATTTTTTCACTCAACGAGTATGGCTTGATGCAATGGGTATTACAAAATTAAAGGCTATTAGTGATATGGAATTAGTTTTTGGAAATAATTTAAACAATGCTATTTATAGAGATGAGTTAGGAGTAAGAAACCAACGTGAAATATTAGTCTTTGATAATTGCAAAGTAGAAAAACGATTTACAGAGGTATATGAAAGCAATATTCACGACCCTTTTGATAAAACTAAAGTAAAAAACTTGTTGGATTACCTAAAAACCCTATAATTTGAAAGCATATACACTTTATCTATGTCTACTATCTCTGAATTAGACGCTGCTGTTGAAGAATACAACGGTGTCGTTAAAAGACAGCAAGAAGCAAACAAAGCTGAACTTCAGCCTCTTGCAGTAAGAATCCAAGAATTACAAGGCAAAATTATCAACGAAGCTAGAGAAGCTGATCAAGCACCTGTTGACGGTGGTGAGGCTTGCCCTGCATGATAAAAATCATAACTTGGATTAATTTCGCTGCCTTCATCTTGGGGGTAGCGAGTTTAGGTGGTGCATTTATTTTTAGATCAAAAATCTTTGATGCAGTACTAGATGGCGTTAAGAAAGAACTTCCTTCTTTAGTTCAAGATGCAATGCCAGAAATGCCCAAAGTGCCTGAGATGACTGGTCCTGTGCTTCCGTTCGGCAAATGATTCAATTTAAATCATTTAACGGCCTGACTTCTTTAGTGTTAGGCGGTGGACTCATTGCCACCAATTTCATGAGCTTAAACATGTTGGCTCGTAAGGACTCAGGCATCCCTGATATAGCCAAGCTTTCTAATACTCCTTACAGCAGTCTTCAAATTAGAAGTGAAAAAGGTGCTGATGGTGCAGAAGAGTGGAGTTTTGCTAGTCGTCAACACGATCCAAAAACAATGCTCCAGTATGAAACCAGTGAAACTCCTACGTTTAATAAAGGTGTAAAGACTAAACATATTCATAAAGAATCTGTTGCTCAGTTCATTACATATCCGCAAGGCTCAGACGGTAAATTAACGGCAAAACAGATCGAATGTATTGAAAAACAAGCCCAAGGACGCAGTAATGGACAGATGATTGCTGATGCTGCTTCAGTTCAGGTGACACCAGCCATAGCGAACGTACCTATAGTTGGCCCCGTCCTGGCAGGGATTTTCTTTGGTCAGGCTAGAAAACAAGTAGGAAGTGCAGCTAGTGATCTTGCAGGGCAATGGAATGATTGTTAGTTATGCGATTAGCTACTTATATTTATTATCCAAATTTTTTATCAAAAGAAGAATGTAAAAGGATAGTAAAAGAAGGAACAATTAATTTAGAGAAAGGAAAGATTAATCCTGCAAGTCCACATAAGCTTGAAGAAGTAAGGGATACAAAAGTCTCTTTTATTAATGAAGGTAGTGTCGTACAAGATTTAATGATAAAAATTATGAAACGTCTAGATTCCTGTGCTTCTAAGTATTATGGGTGTGATTTAACATATACAGAACCTATTCAATATGCAGAATATACAAAAGGGATGTTTTACAATTGGCATACAGATTCAGTAACAAAAATAAATGATCCGCAAAACTTAAAAAGAGATATATCTGCGTCTTTGATTTTAAATCACAGTAAAAAATATACAGGAGGTTCTTTAGAACTTATTACAGGTGCATGTAAATATACAAAAGATACGATTATCCCAGAAAAAGCAATTGATCAAGAACAAGGAACTTTAATTGTTTTTCCATCATCAATGCTTCACCGAGTTACTAAAGTAAAATCAGGAGTAAGAAAATCTTTAGTTTTATGGTCTGCTGCTAAATAGTGGAATTAAATCCTCCTTTTATAAACGAGCCAAAGGTTAAAGATTTACCAGAACTAACAATAATTCCTCCTGCGGAAATAATCCCTCCAACTACTTTTGGTCAATTACCGTTTGGATTTGTCCCAATTATTGAACTTCCTTGTGTTGTAGCCAGAGATAAAAAGACAGGTACAGGTAGTGAAATGTTTAATGTAGATCCCGAAAACAATCTCACAGTATGCGATTTTGCTCCTCCCATGTACATCGCCCCTGATCTCTATGCTGATATTGCGCCACCAAAACCTAATACTGATTTAGTAAAAAATTTAAACAATGTAGGAGAGGAAGTGAAAGAGGATAATGGAAAAAGTGACGAGGAGAGCAATTCCAACGTAGGTCAACAAAATACAAACACCTCAAATATTGATGGACAGTTTATTGCAGAAGTCTTGCCCTGCCCACCATTAGACACACTTGCTAAAACTCCTATTGGTTCGTTAGGCAAAGGAGGACTTGCAAGAATTAAAGGATGGAGAAGAGATCAAGTAACAAATAAATGTGAAACGGTATGGGAAGGTTTAAACCCACTTGAAATAGCAGGTAATTATTCTCCCCCCGTTCCCTTACTGGTTTCTACAAGTGCAATAGCTGTCACCAGTATTCTTGCTGTTGGCACTTTGCAGCCCTACATAAAAATCGTACAAAAACAGATTCAGAAGCAAATTAAAAAAAGATCTAAAAAACTTGCAAAGAGTTTATTCAAGAAGAAGGAGAAGTTATTGTCCCTTTCTGAAAGGAGAAAGGCTCAGAGGGATCTTCGGAAATAGAGTGATTGTGATCTATTAAGGTATTAGGTTTGCTGACTAACTCAATGTCGAGGCATAAAATTTCGTATTTTGAACCTTTTTTAAAGCGAACTCCATTCTTCAATAGATCTGCACAATGCTTTGCACGTCCCAATTCATAGGATAATCGTGCGTCTTCGTGCTTTGCTTGTAAAAGGTTTACTAAATGCACTTGACCTTCCCTGCACTTTCGGACGCTTTTCCTATCTAGATTTACATTAAAAGATAAACTTATGCCAGGGCTAATTGCAAAATTAGTCTTTTCAAATCTTTGTACTGTTTTATATCCACGAATCAATGTTGGGTCGTCAACTTCTCCGTCACCTATTTCATTTCCGTTCTCATCTGTAGCTCCTTTTATATCTTTAGTTGAATAGATAGGCTCAAGGAAACTGTCAACCTTGGGTAACCCTCCAGAATAATTTCCCATCAAAAAAGGTTGAACAACCAAGGTATCGCCTTGGCATTGAACTTGATTTAATGATAAAGTATTTGTAAATTGTTTACTCGCATAATTCATGACCCCAATATTTGATACCGACCCGGAACTATTACTTACCGGGTTATTAGTCATGTTTGTATCTGCAATTACAGGACTATTTATTAACAATAATGTTGCAAATAAATATTTGTTCATTTTTTAAGATAGTTGAAAGCTAATGAAATTCTATTCTTTTTGCTTTTATTTTTTCCTACAGAATGTTCGACATGTGAAGGGAATATAAATACGTCACCAACTTTAGGCTCGAAACTTACTGTTTCAAATGTAAATTCAGAATCTTGTTTTATATCACCGTATGTTGCATAAAGAAATAAATCAGTCTGTCCTTTCCCCATAATTAAGCATCCACTATCTTTAGGTACTTCTAAATAAACACATCCTGATAAAATGCCTTTTGGGTGATTATGAAAAACATTAAAAGAATTTGGCCCATTAATGTTGAGCCATGTGTCACTAAGATTTATTTTTCCTTTCCATGTGGTTCCATAGATGGTTTGACTAATACTATCAATCGTTTTCATCAATTGAATTAAATTAGTATTTTTATGTTTTAAAAAGTCTAAGTTATTAGATTGATAAGCATGTTTTCCTTGGTTACTTATAGATCTTCCTTTATCTTCTGATTTTATTTTTAAACATTCATCGATAATATTTTTTATGCTTAAATTTTGTTTTTTTAATTCTTCTAAAATATTAATTTTCCAAACAGGAGTTGGAAATAAATAAAAGCTATTAATGTCGTTCATTGAGTAAATGTTGACATTGTTTCTGTAACAGATTCGGTAAGAATATCTCTACTAATTCGGGTAAACGATTTTAAGCCTGGCCCATGATAACTTTCAAGGAGGTTTGTAGCTGCTCCTTGAGTGTGCATCGTGACTGTAGGTTTAGTATTAAGGTCAATCCCGTGATGAGTAGTAGTAATTCCATCAACTGTGTGAGTACCTGTAGTAACTGTTTTAGGTAACATATCGCCTTGTATTGATAAGTTTGAGCCACCAACAGAATATTCATATCCTGTCGAATATGACCAAGATTCTATTAACTCAGTTGTATTTTGTTTGCTCTCAGTTCTTGCTGTAGTAGACCCTGAATTAAATCCAGGGATAACAGGGACTGCTTGTGCTGGAACGGATAAAAAGATAAAAAATAATATATAACGCATTAATCACCTATCGATAAAGATGAAGTTATTGATCCAGTTACAGATGTCCCGGACTTGCCTGCGGTGAGTCCTATTGTGCCACCAGAAACTGACGTAATAGTAGCTGCCAGCCCGGTGTTATCACCCCCAGTGTATGAGATCGTATCTCCCAACATTGGAAGTGATCCGATAGCACCATTACTCAAGGTTGTTGCACTTGGAACATCATCACCTTGAATAAATGTTTCACTAAAAGTTGTAGCTGCCCCGGCGGTTGTCTGAGTATACGAACCTGAACCATGCGTTGCAGCAACTCCTGTTAAAGAGTTATTTGATGCTGCTGGAACGTCTAAATGTCCCATTGTTCCTGCCGTTACTCCAGAGCTACTCATAGAATATGTACTTCCGATGCGTTTTGCGTGAGAATAACTTCCGTCAACTGACGCTTGCGCTGTAGCCGTGATCTTATGGGTGATGCCTCCAGCATGAACTGGGGCTGCTAATAAAAGCAAAAGGGGAATGAAGCGTTTCATGTAAGCTTGCCTGTTTGTGGATCTACTTCCTTGCCAGAAATAGGATCAATGCGTGGTTTATCTGGTACT
>Ga0114934_10000690_pt1 | contig 21462 bp, 15 predicted proteins | sample 4SBtaG_2_FD_99695 | JGI IMG/M metagenome (GOLD analysis project Ga0114934, IMG submission 99695) | Deep subsurface microbial communities from Kolumbo volcano to uncover new lineages of life (NeLLi) - 4SBTROV10_white metaG | ecosystem: Environmental > Aquatic > Marine > Volcanic ...
ATATTCCAAATTTACCAATTGTTTTTTATCAAATTTAATAAATTTCATTTACCACAATAATTAATATAATTTACAAAAGTAAATCAATTAAATATATTAAAAAAAAATATTTTATTATTAATATATTAATTTTTATAGGCCACTACTACATTTTTTTTATAGTGCTTAACATTACCATCTAAATCGAATGCTTCTATAAATATAATATAAATTCCCGGGCGAACCTTTTCATTGGATTCATTTAAGCCATTCCAAGAAAAAGTGCCGTTTGTGCCAAGCAACTCATTTTGTGCCAGTCGCTTAATTTTTCTTCCTTTGGCATCGTACACAATGATATTGGCAGTATAATTCGGATTTGGCAGTTGGTAGTTAATTTCCAAAATATCCTGATAACCATCATTATCCGGTGAGAAAATATTCGATGAAAGCGTAAATTCATCCGTCCCGTCATTTTTCTCAAGATATTGTGAATTTTTATATCCGGGCGTACCATATCCAACTGAGAAAGCTGCCGAATGCCAACTATCAGAATCATTAGTTTCGCAAGTATAATTAATACGCTCAAGTGAAACACCATCGGAAGAATTTAGTAACGGAAACTGCATATCATCAGAATATTCAAAATAATCAATCATATTCATCCATGTATCCATCAATAAAATATTGCCTTTGTCGTTAGGCAAAGAAGGAAAATCGGACATATCAAGAAACACATTTGGATTCGGTGAATAATACTGTTGTAACACTTTATTACCGTCAGTAGAAAGCAAAACAAAAGAAGCCGGGAAAAATAAATAACCGTCCGGTGCTATATCACAAACATTCTTTACATTGGCCGTATCCGTTTCATCTCTATTGGCAAGTTTCAAAGTTTGTAAATCTATTGTGCGTGTTGAATTATTATAAAGCTCTATGTAATCTACACCATCGTCCTTCGGATTATATAGTACCTCATTGATGACAATATCTCCCGCTGATGCTAACGAAGGAATCGCAAACTGACATGAATTATTAGCACCTAAAGTGTTACCTGCACAATCTGAAATATTTTCGTTAACTATTAAAGTATAAAGCGTAATGGGTGAAAAATGTTGCGGAAAACCGAGCAATACTTTTTTGTAGTCAGGTCCCACCGGCAAAGCATACGAAGGATGCCCCAATGAATAATCTACTGAGTATATTTGTGTGTCTGACAAGTCCACAGAATCCATTGATTCAGAGAAATAAACCGCAATCGTATCATCGGATAAAACAGTAGCCCGTACAACTTGTGGAGAGACTACATCAGCATTGGCAGCATAAACAGAATTGATACGACCGGGCGTGCCACCTGAATTATCATTACTTGCTTTCCAGTTTCCATATCCCTCACAAGCATTCGTTGGGTCAATGCGTTCGAGCGACCATCCCCCTTCCGCTTTATACGAATTTTTATACCAAGAGTCATCATAAGTAACAATGGATATGATTTGTCCTTTCACATTTCGCAGAACAATTGTCTGCCCGGAATTAGTTAAATCGGAGCTTCCCAACAAACTGACAGCATTACCATATGTTGAGAGTGGTGCTAAACCATCGTCGGAAGTTACAATAAGAAAGCTATCAGCAGGCATTACTAAATCTGAAAAAGTTTTCGTGTTATTACCAACAGTAATCGTCCAATTCGTGATATCAATATCATAAGCTGAATTATTAAATAACTCTATATATTCATATTCTGGCAAACCAACTGACGGTGAAGGGTCTGCCATAATTTCGTTGACAACAATATCATTAAATTCTGGTAAATAATAAGTAAATGTAGAAATTAAATTATTCCCCGAATTTCCCGAAAAATCGTTAACTTGAGTTACCGTCATCTGATAGGTCATTTTATCAACCAATGGATTTGTTAACGCCAAATGGACTAAGCTAATATTTACTGAATCTTGTTGTGCAGAAATAGGTGTTCCAACCCCATTATTTATAAGGTAATTACTTGTATTATTTGCCTGTGCCGACATAATGCCTTCAGAAAATATCACATCAAGATGCAAGCTATCCACCACCCTAACCAATGCCAAAGCAGGTGCAACGGTATCGATCTGAACCGGACCGGCATACACATCATCAAAAAACATTTTCCCTTCATCGTTGGTCGTTGTGTATCGCGTAAAGATTCCGACATAATGAGCAGTAGGAAAATTTGTTACCGTATCTGTTCCTGTGGCTTCCTGTAAAAAATTAGATTGTCCGGTATGATCAGCATACAACCGCCACTGGTGCGTTGCTTTGGTATAAATCACTTTAACCCGACAATCAGGCGACGATGCAATTGCGGCATCCGTACCACGACAAATCATTTCTGTATTTCCTAAGCTTATTTGATGATATAGTGTAATGGCATCGGCTGTACCATTTTCCCCAAATTGGAGATAAAAACCTGAATTTGAGGCAGATTTTAAGTCGTTATTATTTGCCACGAGATAAAATCTTGCATAGTTATTGTCGGAAGGGTCAAATGCTAGATGAACCTTCATTTGCCATTCAACACTATCATATTGATCATTAAAAGGTGTTGCTAAATAAGCCGTATCGGCACTACCTGTATAAGTAAATAACTCCAATTGCGGATTGGTGGTTTCAGAAGTAATAAATGCACCTGTATTTCCTAACCATGTTGGATTTACAGAAATATCACCATCGGAGAAATCATCAACAATGGTATCATTCGCTTGTGATACATATATGGTTGAAGAATATGCATCAGTCAATACCGAAGCATTGTCTGATACTTTCAATTGAAAATTGTCCACACCATCATATTGTAAGTCTGTCCATAGATATTGTCCCTGAATTAATGATTGAGACAATCCTGTTAAGGAAGTTAAATTCCCCGTCCCGTTGACTTGTGAAATAGTTAATGAAGCCGTATTATCCACATCTCTATTTTGATAGTTATCTGTTGCTTCAACATTTGCATGGAAATCAGCACTTTGCCATACGGTATTGGGAACATTGGATAAAATTAATTTAGTTGCTTGTACATCTATTGTAAATAAATTAGATTCTATTGTTTGCCCAAAATCGGTAGCAAATCCCGAACCGCCTAATGCAGCATCAAATCCCTGATTAATAGAATCTATCTTAAATTGCATTACACCGTTATCTGTCAAGCCACCGGCATTCAAATAAATTGACAAGGTAAGCGTAATTTCACCATTATCAGGGACTATTAAATTTCCTGAATCAACTAAAAAAGTCATTTGATTATCATTAATAGAAAGGTTCGTAACTGTTATATCTTGTGTCCCATCATTCAACACGGCGCCTTGAATCTGTGATAGCCAACTAGTTTCGCCTGCCGGATGTGGATTCGCAATAGTCAGATAAGTAACATAAGTTGGTTTTCCGTCCGTTGCTCCGGCATCTTTAATCCTAAAAGAAAATACCGGCACAGCATTAGTTTGAGCCGTAGCCAACGAAGAAATTGTTCCGCTAGACACTTGAGTTGCAGGTGGTAAAATTGTAGAATTAATATCGTTAGCATTGGCAACTGAAAGCACACCGTTAATACTCAAAGAATTATCATTAATTCGCCAAGTGCCGGCAGAACTTTCTGCATTATAACCATACCAACGAATATAAAGTGTATCACCACTATTAACAAACAGATTTAGACCTGTCAAACTGCTATCACGCTCAGCATCATCATCAGGCACTGTTACGGATGCCAATACTGAATATGATGCAAATGTACTATCCGTGGAATATCGAATTTCATAATTGCGGATACCCGTCAATGAACGCCGCTCGGAAAAGTTCAACGCAGTAATTGTTAATTTATAACCGGTATCGGGTGCAACCACAATTTGATAATAATCATCGGCAGTTGCAGCGCCGGTTGGCCATCCACTGGAATAGGCACCTGAAGAACCATAAGTAACAGACACCGAAGCACCTCCGGAGAAATTTCCGGCATACAATTGTGAATTATTAATCGTTGGTTGTCCGTTCGCAGTTAACTGCCATTGTACTAATTGTGCATTCATTGAAATTGAAATAAAAATTCCAACAGCAAAACATATTACATTTTTCATAAGTTATCAAATTTAACGCCCATTACACAAACATCATCTATTTGGTTCTGTGTTCCTTTCCATTCCAAGAACTTTGTTCTCATTATTTTTTGATGTTCACTAATAGGATAATTTTTCAATGAATAAATTAAATTCAAAAAATTCTTTTTCTTAAATTTCTTTCCTTTCTCGCCACCAAACTGGTCAATATAACCATCACTTGACATAACTATAAAATCTCCTTTTTGCAACGCAATTTTTTCCACTACAATTGCTTTATCCTGAATAGACTCAATATTTATCATTTTAGTTGGCTTAATTACTTTTAAATGATTATCTCTAATCAAATACAGTGGATTATTTATGCCGGAAAATTGTAATTCGTTTGTGTTTGTATTCCATGCACAAAATGCAATATCCATTGAATCTGTAACTGAATTTTCATTTTGTTTTCGGTGTAAATTCTGACTTAGCCTTGAGAATAATACTTTTAGTAATTCTGCTGTAGAACGGATATTTTTCTCTCTAATAATTTCATTAAATAATGAAATGCCCAACATACTCATAAATGCTCCGGGAACACCATGACCTGTACAATCAGCAACAGTAAAAAATCGCCACTCATCGATCTGTGCAGTCCAATAAAAATCACCACTCACAACATCCCTGGGCCGGAAAAAGACAAAATAATTATCATCAAAAAAAGATTTTAGAAAATCCGATGAAGGCAAAAGAGACTCCTGAATTCTTTTGCCATAAGCGATGCTGTCTTCCAGTTCCCTATGAATATATTCGATTTGTTGCTTTTGCATATCTACCAAATCGCGTTGTGCTTCAATCTCGTCTCGCTGTGCCAAAATCTCGGCATTGGCGATTTCAAGATTTTGATTCTTTTCGCGTATAACGGCATTATCTTTCTTCTTCTGAAAATAGCTATATATGACCACACTCAACAACAAGATCATCAAAATAACACCACCAAACATGAAATTGCGTTGCATTCTATTTTTTTCGGCAACAGCTTCTTTTTTCTTAATAATTGCTTGTTGTTTTTCAATCTCTTGTTGTTTGTTTTTAATCTGATATTGTGTCTCCAATTTAGTAAATTCTTTATTTTTATCAATATTAAACAAGCTATCTTTAACCATATCGTATTTAATCAAATACTGATAGGCATTGTTCATATCATTCAATCCGGCATAAGCTAATGAAAGATTACTATAATTATTTTTTAAAGCTGAAAGCGACCCGATTTTTAAAGCTGTTTTAATACCCTCATCAGCCGTTTGTTTTGCTTTATGATACCGTTCCAATTTATTAAAAACAAAACTAATATTGCCGTATGCTATCGCCATTCCATTTTCGTCATTTATCCTTTTTTTAATATCCAAAGATAAATTAGCATAATTCAGTGCTTTTTCAAATTCATTTTTACACTGAAAAACATTTGACATGTTCATATAATTCGTTGCAACACCCTTTAGATTATCTAAAGATTTAAAAATCCTCAAAGCATTCTTAAATGTTTGTATCGCCAAATCATATTTCTTTTGATTCTTATAGGCGATACCAATATTACTTAGCGTTTTAGCAATTGAAATTGAATCATTTAATGTTCTTTTAATAATTAAAGTTTTCTTCCAATACTCAATAGCCAAATTAATGTTTCCTATTTCAGAATGAATACTCCCAATGTTATTATAGCAAAAAGCTGCACCTCGCAAATCATCAAGTTTATAAAAAATAATAGCTGCTTTTTGATAATTATCAAGCGCTTCCGAATACTGGCTCAACCTAAAATAATTATTACCATTATTCAGGCGCGTTATAGCTATTGAAATAGAATCATTTATTGTCTCAAAACATTGCAACGCCCGATTAAAAACCATGATAGATGAAATATAATCTTCCTTTGCTTGATAACAAAAAGCTAACCCCTTCAATGCTTTACCTTTCAGTATGTAAACTCTACGCTTATCCTGTTGTAAACCGCCCCTTCCATCTATCAAAACATCACAACTTTTTATAGCTTTTAAAAACCAATACTCTGCCTTAGGTGAGTCGTCATATAAATTTCCAATCTCAAAATAATAGTTAATTCGTGATGTATCAGATGTTGCTTTATTCAAAAGAGACATTACAGAATCTTTCTGGGAATCTATTGAAGCAAAAACAGTTACAGAAAATAGAAAAAATATTAAAAATAAAAAATGTCTCATTCGTCAAATAATATGGGAAAGTAAAGATAATATTTATTATTTTTATCAACTCAAAATTAAGAAAAAAATGCGAATAGCAATTATTGGGGCAACAGGTCTAGTGGGAAGAAAAATTCTACAAATAGCTGAAGAACAAAATGTTACTATTTCGAATCTTTTATTATCTGCATCCAAAAAATCCATTGGTAAGACAATGGTTTATAAAAATAAACCAATAAATGTTGTTTCTGTTTCACAAGCATTGAAACAACGCCCTGACATTGCATTATTCTCTGCTGGAGCAGCTGTTTCTAAACAGTGGGTGCCCGAATTTTCAGCAGCGGGATGCTTCATAATAGACAATTCGTCTGCTTGGAGAATGGATAAACATGTTCCTTTAGTAGTCCCTGAAATTAATCCGGGAACAATAACAAAAGATACTAAAATCATTGCCAACCCTAACTGTTCAACTATTCAAATGGTAATGGCACTTTATCCGTTACACCAGCAATTTCAGATTGAAAGAATTGTTGTATCAACTTATCAATCTATTACCGGCACAGGGAAAAAAGCAATTACCCAAATGGAAAATGAAAGAAACAACATTTCCGGTGAAAAAGTTTATCCATATCCTATTGACAGAAATTGCATACCACATTGCGACATTTTTACAGATAATGGCTATACTAAAGAAGAAATGAAATTAGTAAATGAAACTCGCAAAATACTAAACAACAACGCATTAAACATTACGGCTACGGCTGTTCGCGTACCTGTAACCGGCGGACATTCGGAATCAATCAATGTTACATTCAAAAAAGACTTTGATTTACAAACGATATTTCAATTATTATCCGATATGCCGGGCGTTACTGTTTTAGACAATCCTGACAAAAATGAATATCCCATGCCCATTCTTTCCAAAGGTAAAGATACTATTTTTGTTGGCAGGATTCGTCGCGATTTTTCTGCACCTCGCTCATTAAATCTTTGGGTTGTAGCAGATAACCTCAGAAAAGGTGCTGCCACTAATGCCATACAAATATTACAAACCATCATGCACAAAAACATACTATGAAATATCCATGAGCAATAAATGACACACCAACCGAGAACGATTAAGATTAGAAATATAACATTTATAAAATTTTAAATGCTAAATGTTGAATTCAGAATTTAACATTCAAAATTACAAATAAAAACAGATAAAAAATTCGTAATTCGTAATTAATAATTAAAAAATATAAACAGATGAAAAAGTTTTTATTCATATCATTATTTTTAACATTTTCGGGACTCTTGAGCTATAGTCAGGAAAATTTAGAAACACTGATAACAAAAGCATCTGAATACACTATGTCAAAACCGGACACAGTAATTCTTCTTTTATACCCATTCGAAAAAAATGTAAAAAAAGGAAAATTTTCCAATGAAATTACCGGACAATTTTATCATGTAATGGGAGATGCTTTTTATTATAAGAATGATTTAAAAAAGTCAACAAAATACTACGAAAAGGAGTTAGATGTTTCCAAGGAAACAATGAATTCAAAACAATTGATTCGCATCTATTTTAATTTAGGGACAATGACTTTTGACCAAAAGAGCTACCGAAAATCTGTTGTTTACTATCAGCAAAGTCTTTCATTAGCAAAGCCATTGAATGATGACCATATACTCATGCAAATATATAGAGGATTATCTAAAAATTATGATAAACTAAATTATTATAATAAGGCCTACGCTACTTACAAAAAATATATTGTCTATAAAAACAAATTTTACAAAATAAAATCTTCAGAAAAACTATCGCTTTTAGAAGAAAAAGTTAACAAAGCAAAATTAGAAAAAAAACAAAAAGAAATTGAATTAGTTCAAAAACAAACAGAATTGCATCATAAAAAGGAACAACTAACTGAAACCACAAACAAACTGGAAGAAACAAAAGAAACAAATGAACAACTAACAGAAGAAACGCTACTTAAAAACGAACAGATAAAACGCTTAAACTTACAACGACAACTTCAGCAACAAGAAGTAAAATTCCAAACTGCCGAAACAAAAAGGAAAGCTGACGAAATAAAGACGCAAAAACGAATCATTACATTAATTTCCGTTTTAATCGGTATTTTTATTTTGTTTTCAATTTTTGTGGTCTATTTGCTCAGAAAGAATCAGAAAGCTAATAAAGCACTCCAAATTCAAAATGCAAAAATTCTTCAACAAAAAGAAGAAATTGAAACACAGCGTGACGATATCATCGAAAGTCATGACACGATTAGTAAACAAAATGAAAAAATTAAAGATAGCATTAATTATGCTAAACGAATTCAAGAAGGACTGCTCCCATGGCCTAAAACTATTGCAAAGTTTTTTCCTGATAATTTCATTTTGTTTAAACCAAGAGACATTGTTAGTGGCGACTTTTATTGGATGGGACCTCGAGAAAATTATATTTATTTCACTGCGGCAGACTGCACCGGGCATGGTGTACCGGGAGCATTTATGAGCATGTTGGGCATTGCTTTCCTAACTGACATTGTAAACCGATCATCTAAACTACTATCTACCAGTGAGGTATTAGAAAATCTGAGAAGTTATCTAAAACTAGCCTTACAGGAAAAAGATGATGGCATGGATATGGCAATGCTTCGTTTTGACATCAAAAAGAAAACGGTTGAATATTCCGGTGCTAACAATCCATTAATTATTGTCAGAAATAATGAAATTATTGAATTTAAACCTACACATGCTCCCGTAGGCAGATATATTAAGGATATTGCATTCAAGTCTGAAGTCATTAATCTTAAAAAAGGTGATATTCTTTATATTTTCTCTGACGGTTATGTAGATCAATTTGGTGGAAAAGACGGCAATAAATTCATGAAAAAGAGATTTAAAGAATTACTGCTTAAAGTAAACGACAAAGATATGGGAACTCAAAAGGAAACGATAGAAAAAACACTCCTTGATTGGCAAAAACAACCTTCAAAAACATATTCGCAAATAGATGATGTTTTGGTTGTTGGAATTAAAATATAGTAACTTCTAATACCTCGTTGTAATCAAACGAAAGAAATTTTGATTTTTATACCAACTTGTTACAATTATTTGAATTTAACACATCATAAAATTAAGCACTTTACAAACAAACACGAATAATATATTTGTGTATTTTCGCTCCCTGAAATACAAAAAATTTTCCAAATGCCGGAAACAGAATATAACCATAAAACAATTGAAGCCCGTTGGCAAAAAAGATGGGAAGAAAATGAAATTTATGCAACAAAAGCAGCACCCAATAAACCCAAATTTTATGTACTGGATATGTTTCCCTATCCTTCAGGTGCAGGACTTCATGTAGGGCATCCATTAGGATATATTGCATCAGATATTTACGCTCGCTACAAAAACCTAAAAGGTTTTAATATACTTCACCCCATGGGATTTGATGCTTTTGGTTTACCGGCAGAACAGTATGCCATACAAACCGGTCAACATCCGGCGGAAACCACTAAAAAGAACATTGCAAGATACAAGGAACAGCTGAGTAAAATAGGTTTTAACTACGATTGGAAACGCGAAGTAGTTACTTCCGATCCGGCTTATTACAAATGGACACAATGGACTTTTATTCAACTTTTTAATCATTGGTTTGACAACAAACAACAAAAAGCCAAACCTATCAGCGAACTAATTGCAGAATTTAATAATAGCGGAACAGCAAACATTGATGCCACCCAAACAGAAACACTACAATTTTCCGCAAGTGAATGGCAACAAAGTGATGAGAAAAAACAACAGGAAATACTTTTAAACTATCGTTTAGCTTATTTGGCTGATACTTTTGTCAATTGGTGCTCTGAACTGGGTACAGTACTTGCTAACGATGAAGTTAGTAATGGCGTTTCTGTCCGTGGTGGCTATCCGGTTGAACAACGCAAGATGAAACAATGGTTACTGCGTGTTTCTGCTTATGCCGAACGATTACTAAAAGACCTTGAGACACTGGAATGGAGCAATTCTTTAAAAGAAATTCAACGCAATTGGATAGGAAAATCTATCGGTGCCAAATTGGAATTTAAAGTTCAAGATTCAGACATTAAATTTAATGTTTTTACAACTCGTCCTGACACCATTTACGGTGTTACATTTATGGTACTTGCTCCCGAAAGCGATTTAACAAAACAACTTACCACCTCCGAACAAAAAGAAGCCGTTGAACACTACTTAAAAGAGGTAAAGAAACGCACTGAACGCGAACGGTTGGCAGAAGTAAAAAATATAACCGGTGTTTTTTCCGGCTCGTATGCTGTTCACCCCATTACAGGTAAAGCCATACCAATTTGGATTGCCGACTATGTACTTGCCGGATATGGTACCGGTGCAGTAATGGCTGTTCCGGCACACGACAGTAGAGATTTTGCTTTTGCTAAACATTTTGATTTACCCATTATTCAAGTGGTATCGAAGAAGGGAGAAACGCCTTCTGCTCCTGCTACTTGGACAGAATCGTATGATGCCAAAGAAGGGAACATTATTAATTCACCCATTATTAATGGATTAGAAGCAAAAGATGCCATGACCAAAGTTATCAACTATTTTGAAGAACAAGGCATTGGCACCTATCAGATTAATTACCGACTACGCGATGCTATTTTTTCGCGTCAACGCTATTGGGGCGAACCGTTTCCTGTCTATTACAAAAATGGTATGCCTTATACTCTGGACGAAAAAGATTTACCTTTGAAACTTCCCGAAGTCGATAAATTTTTACCAACTAAAAACGGAGAACCACCTTTGGCCAGAGCTAAAAACTGGAAAACAAAAGACGGTTATCCATTAGAAACTTCCACTATGCCGGGATTTGCAGGCTCATCAGGTTATTACTTGCGCTATATGGATCCTCACAATAACAATGAGTATTTTTCAAAAGAAGCAAATAATTACTGGCAAGATGTGGACCTATATATCGGCGGCACAGAACATGCCACAGGTCATCTTATCTATTCCCGTTTTTGGAATAAATTTCTCTATGATATTGGACTATCATCTCAAAATGAGCCGTTCAAAAAATTAATCAATCAAGGGATGATTCAAGGACGCTCCAGTTTTGTATATAGGATTAAAGACACAAACACCTTTGTTTCACATAACTTGATAAAAGATTATAATGTTACACCGATTCATGTGGATATTTCACTGGTGAAAAATGACTACTTGGACATTGCAAAATTTCGCCAATGGAACCCTGAATATAAAAATGCAGAATTCATACTGGAAAATGATAAATACATTTGTGGATGGGCAGTCGAAAAAATGTCAAAATCAATGTTTAATGTCGTCAATCCGGATGATATTATAGAAAGATATGGAGCAGATACATTAAGACTTTACGAAATGTTTTTAGGTCCCATTGAGCAATCAAAGCCTTGGGACACGAATGGTATTGATGGTGTTCTCAAATTTTTGAAGAAATTTTGGCGATTATTTTTTCAAAATAACGCATTTCAGTTAAGCGATGATGAACCAAATGAAAAAGAATTAAAAATTTTACATAAAACCATTAAAAAAATTAGTTTCGACATTGAGCATTTTTCATTTAACACCTCGGTAAGTGCCTTTATGATTTGTGTCAATGAATTGACATCGCTAAAATGCAATAAACGGAAAATTTTAGAACCACTAACCATTATCTTGTCACCATTTGCGCCACATATTACCGAAGAATTTTGGCATTTGTCCGGACATAAGAATTCCATTTATTTTACTGATTTCCCTGAATACGACGAAAAATATTTGCAAGAATCAATGGTTAAATATCCTGTTTCCTTCAACGGTAAAGTGCGTTTCAAATTATCATTACCTTCCGGAATGTCCGTACCTGACATAAAAAAAGCTGTTATCAATAATGAACTATCAGGAAAATGGTTACAAAATAAGGAAGTAAAAAAAATTATTGTCGTACCCGGAAGAATAATTAATATTGTAATACTAAACCACTAACAAAAGAGTCCCGCCTGAGGCAGGACGAATTTTGTTAGTTTGGTTTAGTTTCCCGAAAGTATTCGGTAGTAAACTATGCCGATTGACTATCAATCTTAATTTTGAACGAAGTAAAAAAATTAAGCAACTTGATAGCAGTTCGGTATAATAGCCTAATATTAGTTCTGCAAGTATTGATATAAAAAAAATCCGTTCTTAGAAAAACTAAGAACGGAAATTCATATATCAAAAAAATAATTATGCTATAAATCAGTCGTTCTCTTACGAGCAGAATAATTTATCTTTAATGCATTAATCTTTCGTAATTCTTGTTTTACATCAGTAACAATTCCCATTGTAACATCTCCGTCCACTTTCAATGAGGTTGTTAACAGCGGAATCTCTTTCTCATCATGTGCTTCTCTTTCATTAATTATATATTGCTGAATATCTGACACTTGTGCGAATGCATCATCGAGTTGAATTCGTGGCTCTGAACCAAATACTTTACGATATTTTGGTAGTGGCTTACCAATATAAATATAACTAACCAAAGATTTTTTTTCTAATTTTTTCAATTCTGTTGCCTCTGGCACTTTAACTTTTATTTTCAGCTCAACCTCACGCATTACCGTAGTAACCATAAAAAAGAAAAGCAACATAAAAATAATATCCGGCAAAGAGGCTGTTGAAATTGCCTGACCACTCCTTTTTCGTTTGTTTGAAAATTTAGCCATATTATTTATTTCCTCCTATATTTTTAGGTTCTGCTTCGGAAATTCTTTGTGGATAAATATCCCTTATTGCCTTCTTTTGGTCAATCGGTAAATCGTTGTATGGTTTACCCCATTTCTGCATAGCCAATTCATCGCGTAATTCATTATAGGCTGCTACCAACTCATTTTGCACAGCTATATAAGTTTTATACTTAGTACCTCTGTCATTTTGAAGCGAAACAATACATTTAGACACCGGATAAGTTCCAAAATATTTAACTTCGGTTGGGTTTTTTTCAGGCATATCAGGTTTATCCAATGGATTGGTAATAAATTCTTTTGTTTTTTCTCTCAAATCACGCAATTGCATCGGTTGCCCTCCCACTAACAGTTGATTATGACTATTAATTAAGACGACAAATACATTTCGTTCTTTAATCTTGCTATCATCTTTTTTTTGATTTTTTTCAGGCATAGGCGGTAATTTTCTAGCCAATCCGGAATCTATATCCATAGTGGTAGCAACTAAGAAAAAAATAAGCAAAAGAAAAGCGATGTCAGCCATTGACCCTGCATTGATTTCCTGAAGTTCTCGTTTTGCCATATTTTTATTTTTTATAAGGCAATAGCAACATATTAAAATATACCACTATTGCCTAAATATTATTTAAATGCACTGTTAATTTCAGAATAAAGGATTGCTAAAATTGACAGGAAAAACAAGATATAGGTAGTATATAATCCTGTTCCAACAGTTTTTAGCGTACTCGGCACATTGTCGGCACCGGAATATCCAGGAATATGCATTACCTGGTCTGTTGCCAAGAAATAACTAATCAGCACAATAATTCCGATAATAACTAGTCCAATAATGACATTTTTAGCACCTTTTGGATTCAGTATCAGATTCACTAATGGGAATCCGATGGTTGCTATCGCGGCAATACCAAAGAAGATATAAGCCAAATATAACATTGGTTCTTCCGATATTGCTCCTGCATAAAATAGGATTCCTGTTAATGCGCTCAACCCTAAAAAAACATATAATAAGTATGATGATATTTTAGATAATTTCATAATTATTTATTTTTTGGCATTATATTTTTCTAATAAGTCCAACAGCGAAATAGAAGCATCTTCCATATGATTGACAATGTTGTCAATTTTAGAAATAATGTAATTATAGAAAATCTGAAGGATAATAGCAACAATCAAACCTGATACTGTTGTAATCAAAGCAACTTTAATACCACCGGCTACTAATGATGGAGAAATATCTCCGGCTGCCTGAATGGAATCAAAAGCACCAATCATACCAATTACTGTTCCCATGAAACCAAGCATAGGCGCCAAAGCAATAAACAGTGAAATCCAAGTCAGTCCTCTTTCCATCAGTCCCATCTGAACACTACCATAAGACATCACAGCTTTTTCAACCAATTCAATGTCTTTATTTTCTTTGTAACGACTAAAACCCTGATAAAAAATACTGGCAATAGGACCTTTTGTATTTTCACAGAGCTCCATAGCACCATCTATACCGTCAGAATCTAAAGTGTTTTCAACTTGTTCAACGAACTTTTTAGTATTGATAGAAGCTAAATTCAAATACAAAATTCTTTCAATAGCTAAAGCCAAACCAAAGATTAGAGCCAGTAAAATTGTAGCCATAAATCCGGCACCACCTTCAATAAACTTTTGTTTTATTTGATAATGCAGGTTAGCTTCATCGGGTACATTTGTAGGGGCAGCTGCCTCTTTGGTGGTATCCTTTGCTGTTTTCTGAACAGCTGTTTGTTGTGTTGAATCATTCTGCACAACAGTTGAATCCTTGCTTGTAGCAGTAGAATCTTGTCCGTACATTACATTGCAGGAAAAGAACAATAGTGTAAAAACACCAATTAATGCAACAATTTTCTTCATAGTAAAAATTGATTTAATTATTAAATTTAAAAAAACAACGGAGAAAGAGGGATTCGAACCCCCGAACCGGTTGCCCGATTACATGTACTCCAAACATGCGCCTTCGACCACTCGGCCATTTCTCCCAATTATTAAGAACTTTTTGGAGTCGCTAAATTAAAAAAAAAAAATAAGATGCAACATTTTTTACAAAATTTATCTTTTTTTATTTTTTAAATTGCATACTAAGGGCTTGTAACGAAATAACCTTTTCATTTTTACTTGTTCTTTTGCTTTTTTTCTGTGTTGCAAATTTTGCAAAGAGTCGCAAGCTATTAGCTGCAATTTGCGCCTTGAAAAAAGGCAAAATAACTACGCATATTCTGTAAACTTTATTCCGTTACAAGCCCTAAAACTTCTATTAATTCTAATAACCATATCATACCGGACTGCTATCAAATTACTTTCTTAATTAATTATAAATTATTAATGTTTAATTATGAAAAATTTAATATAAAGCACCATTCTTATAAACGAGGACAATTGAGTCGTCATTGCGAGGCAGAATGCCGAAGCAATCTTTTTAAAATTATACCACCGCTAACAAAATAATTAACAAAAATTTTAGTATCCCCGTAAGTATCCGGGAGTAAACAATGCAGAACGATTAGTCCCAAATTAATTTCGGGAATAACGATTCAGTATTAGCAGATTGCCACACTCGTTCCTCGTTCGCAATGACGGAATTATGGCAATACCCAGCGTGTCTTGAAGACACACCGGGTATTATCATACTAAACACCTAATTTAAAGACACTTAAAGCATTTTTTGTTGTTATTGCCGCAACCTCCCCTATAGAACGACCTGTTATTTCAGCTACTTTTTTACCAATTAAGGGGATATAAGCACTTTTATTTCTTTTACCTCTATACGGCACAGGGGTCAAATAGGGTGAATCTGTTTCCAAAACGATGTGCGTCAAATCTAATGCTTGCAAAAGTTCAGGCAAGGGTGACTTTTTAAAAGTTACAATACCTCCAATTCCCAGCATAAAATTCATTTCTATGGCTTTGCGAGCTTGTTCTATATTGCCAGTAAAACAGTGAAAGATACCAAAGAGCTCCGGACTATTAACTTTTTCAAGGACTTGAAAGACTTCATCAAAAGCATTGCGGATATGGATAATAGCAGGCAAATGGTTTTTTTTTGCCAAATTCAGTTGAAATTCAAAAGCAGCCATCTGCTCTGTCTTATAGGTTTTATCCCAATACAAATCAATACCAATCTCACCTATACCATAAAATTTCTCTTTTTGCAACCAACTTTCCAAGACATTTAGCTTAGACTCAAAATTTGTATCAACTGATTCGGGATGTAAGCCAAGTAATGGAAAACAATTCTCCGGAAATTGAGTCGTTGTTTTTAATAATGGAATAATGGATTGCTCGTCAATATTAGGGAAAAACATTTTAGTAACACCCATTTCAATACTCTCAAGGATAACTTCCTTACGATCAATATCAAATTGCTCAAGATAAAGATGGGTATGTGTATCTACCCACATTTTTATAAAATAAGCATGGCATCACCATAGGTACCGAAACGATATTTATTCTTTACAGCAACCTTATATGATTCCATAAACAGTTCATAGCCTAAGAAAGTAGAAGCATTTACAGCCATTAACGAATATGGAAAATGAAAATTAGATATCATTCTCGTAGGAATATTAACCTCGTAAGGTGGTTGAAGAAATTTACTGGTCCATCCCTCATAGGGTGTAACACGATGTGTGGTTGTAATCGGTGTTTCAATAGCTCTTAAAACAGTGGTACCTACGGCACAGACATTGTGTTCGGAGTCAAGTGTTTTATTTATTTTTTCTGCTGCTTCTTCAGACAAAACCATTTCTTCAGAATCAATTTTGTGTTTTCTCAAATCCTCCACATTGATTTCCCTAAAATTTCCTAATCCGGCGTGTAAAGTAATCTCAGTAGATTCTACCCCTTTTATCTCAAATCGTTTCAATAATTCTCGACTAAAATGCATTCCAGCACTAGGTGCAGCCACAGCACCAATATGTTTTGCAAAAATAGTTTGATAGCGCTCTGTATCTAATTTCTCAATTGGTCGGTTAATAAATTTTGGAACAGGTGGTTCACCTAACTGATATAATTTTTTCTTAAAATCCTCATAGGCACCCTGATAATGAAAACGCAGTGTTCTACCTCTGGAAGTCGTATTGTCAATAACTTCAGCTACCAAATCATTATTTTTACCAAAAAACAATTTATTCCCGATTCTGATTTTTCGGGCAGGATCTACCATGACATCCCACATCTTACTTTCTTGGCTCAACTCGCGCAAAAGAAACACTTCAATGCGAGCGCCTGTTTTTTCCTTAATACCATAAAGCCGTGCAGGAAAGACTTTCGTATTATTAAACACCATTAAATCGTATGAGTCAAAGAAGTCAATTACTTCACTAAATACATGATGAGATATTTTTCCTGTTTTCCGGTCAACTACCATCAATTTTGATTCATCTCTTCGTTTTGCCGGGTACATGGCAATTAATTCTTCTGGCAATTTGAAGCCATATTGCGATAATTTCATAAGCTAACTATCTGATTTTCTATTAATAATAAAAATCCCCCAATTTACATCTCTTTTAAAAGATTTGCAAAGGTCTTAATTTCTAACGAATCTTCCAAAAAAAAATTGTCAATTTTAGTTCTCTTTAATTCAAAAATGTAAGCACCACTTGACATTTTCTCTCCCAAATCCCTTGCCAATGCACGGATATATGTTCCTGATGTGCATTGAATAGAAAAGGAAACATTGGGTAAATTATATTTCAATATTTTAAAATCTAAAATTTCCACTTCTTTTGGTAACATTTTTTTTTTGATTCCTTTTCTCGCATACTCATAAGCCCGTTTACCATCAATTTTTTTAGCTGAAAACATTGGTGGTATTTGCGCTATTTTACCTGTAAAATATTTTTTTATCGTCTCTTTTAATAAGTCTTCCGTAATATGTTCAAAAGGAAATGTAGCATTAATTTCTCCCTCTGCATCATAAGATGGTGTTGTGGCACCAAACCTAAATGAAGTAACATATTCTTTTGGAAGATTCATATAGTGTTCAATTTGTTTTGTTGCCTTTCCTGTACAAACAATAACTAATCCTGTTGCTAATGGATCTAAAGTACCGGTATGTCCCACCTTTATTTTTTTAACATTCAATTTATAGCGTAGCAAATGCCTGATTTTGTTAACAACATCAAACGATGTCCAATTAATTGGTTTATTGATGAGGATAGTTTCGCCCTCCAAAAAAGATGCCGTATTTTTGGCAAACTGATGCTTTGTAATCATTTATCCAAATAGATGATATCCGGCTCCAATAGCAATGAGGCCTATGATAAGACAGTAAATAGCAAAATAGATTAGTTTTCCTTTCTTAACAATGGAAATCATCCATTTACATGCAAACAAACCGGAAATAAATGCTGCAACAAATCCAACCAAAAGAATCGTAGGACTAATAGAAGCATCTGCTTGCGTAAATTCGCCTTTCATGAGGTCCAAAAGATTTTCGCCCAAAATGGGAACAATAACCATCAAAAAAGAAAAACGAGTAATTTTCTCCTTGTCTATGCCTAATAAAAGTCCTGTAGCAATCGTTGAACCCGAACGGGAGATTCCCGGAATTACGGCAATAGCTTGAGCAATGCCAATTAAGAAAGCATTACCATAAGACAATTTCTTTGTTTTAGGTTTATAGAAAAAAGTAAATGCTAAAATCATCGCTGTAATTAACTCCATAAATCCGACCATTGCAACATTACCTGCATGAAAAAAACTTTCCACATAATCTTTGAAAAACAGACCAATAAATCCCACAGGAATCATTGAAACAATTATTAGTACGATATATTTTGTTTCGTCATTCCATTTGAACCGGAAAAGTCCTTTAAATAAATCAATAATATCTTTCCAAAAAATAACTAATGTACTCAAAACAGTTGCCCCGTGAACAACAATTGTAAAAATCAGGGCATCTTTTATTTGAATATCCATTAAGCTCTTACCAAGCTCCAAATGTCCACTACTGCTTACCGGCAAAAATTCGGTTAATCCCTGCAGCAAACCCAATAATAATGCTTGCAACCAACTCATTGATGTTTAGGTTTACGCATAATACCATAAATTACCAATCCGTAACCTAAAAGCATCACAATGGGCGCTAAGGTAATACGGCGAAAAGAAAAGATAGCTTTACTAAAAACATTCGGGTCATCGGATCCGCCACCGGAAACCAAAAAAAATCCGACAATAATTAAAGCCACGGCAATACCTATTATCCTTAAGTTTTCTCTTGGGACAGAAAAGCCCATATCCTTTTTATTCTCTTTTGTGTTAGCCATAATATAATTTATCAAGTTTAGCATTTAGTTGTCTGTTGATGGCAAAGAAAGCTGACAGTGATGTAATTAACATACCAACTAAAAATATACCAGCAATCAGAAATATCATAAATAGTGGATCTTTAAAATAAACAATTCCGCTAAATTGTTGTTGTAGCCAAGAAATAAGAATTAGCAATAACGCGCTAGCAAACAAAGCACTAATTGCACCTTGCAAAATAGACTTCAAAATAAAAGGTGACCGGATAAATCCTTTAGACGCCCCTACTAATTGCATTGTATAAATGGTAAACCGCTTGGAATACACAGATAAACGAATGGTGTTATTAATTAACGAAAATGAAATAAGCAATAACAGAATGCTTAGAACAAGAAAGATAAAACTAATTTTTTTAATATTTTGGTTAACTATTTGCACAAGATTTTCCTGATAAAAAACTTCTTGAATTTGTGGAAATTTTTTCAATTGTTCCTTGATTTTAGCAATACTGTCATTATTAGCATAATTGGCATACAGCTTTGCATTTATAGACGAAAGTAAAGGATTATAGCCCAAAAATTTAACAAAATCTTCACCTAAATCCTTCTGAAGCAATTTAGCCGCTTTATCTTTTGATATAAATTCAGTTGATTTCACAAAATCAGAAGCATCCAATTGTTTTTGCAAATAAATGATATCTGCCTCTTTCACATTATCTTTTAAAATAATTCCGATATTTATATTTTCCTTTACATAATTGGATATTTTCCTAGTATTCAACGCCAAGAAACCAATTATTCCGAGAAGGAATAAAACCAAAGAAATACTAATAACCGTTGTCACATAAGAACTTCGAAGTTTATTTAATGTTCTATTATCTCTTTTAGCCATGAAAAAAAAATCTTTGTGCAAACATAAATCTTTTTTCTGAAAAGACAATTTATTGAATTTTAAATATTGTTAAAAAAAATAGATACTAACGGAAACCTTTTTACTAATTTTGTATTCTTTTTATAAATGATATAGTAATCATTTCCGTAACTCACAAATGAATTTACAAAAAAAAATTAAATCTAATATCCATAAGTCAAAAAATGATTCTCATTTAAAAGAGCTTGTGAAAGGAAGCAGTATTTCTATATCTTTTAGGGCATTAGCAATTATTTCCGGTTATATATTATTTTATATTCTAGCTAAATACTTTGGTGCCAAAGGCGTCGGATTTTTCTCAACAATTTGGACTATACTTATGGTAAGTGTCGTTTTCTCTAAATTAGGTTTTGACACCTCTATCGTCAAATACATTGCAGAATTTTCAAAAAAAAATGAATTGAGAAATATTTCAGAAATTTATTTGAGGTCAATTAAGTTTATTGTTATTTCAGGAATCATTGTTATGATTATCATAATGTTATTCTCAAATAAAATTAGTCACCTTTTATTTAATTCTGATGCATACGGAAACTATATATTTTATTTATCTTTTGGAATTTTACCGTTGACTTTGCTAAACTTTAATGCCGAAAGTCAAAAAGCATTAAAAAATATTACAGTTTATTCTATCTTACAAAATGGAAGTATCAACTTATTCCTTTCCTTATTTTTATTTGTTTATATTTTTTTTGGAATATCAACAGACATAAGCTCAATCATTTATGCACTTTTGCTAACCATTATTTTATTAATGTTTTTTAGCTTCATTTTCGTTTTTAAAAATATTAAGTTACAAAAACCATCTCCTAATTTTCAGTTATCTAATCGTCAAATTTTAAAAACGACTATTCCTATGCTTCTATCCAATTCGCTATTCCTTATAATGAACTGGACAGACACACTAATGTTGAGTATTTTCAAATCAGAAACAGATGTTGGTATTTACAATACATCGCTTAAAATAGCCTCCTTAAGTACCATTATTCTGATTGGAATTAATAGCATTGCAATGCCTAAATATGCTGAGTTAAAAAATGAAAAACTTCGTTTTAAAAAATTTGTAAAACAAACAACTTTTCTAATTATTTTGACCTCCTTACCTATTTTTCTTGGCATTGTTCTTTTCCCCAATTTTTTACTTACAATTTTCGGTAATGAATTCGTTACCGGGAAAACGACACTTTTAATATTATCAGCAGGTATGTTTTTCAGTGCTATTTCAGGTTCTACCGTCCATATTCTAAATATGACAGGAAA
>Ga0114934_10000691_pt1 | contig 21448 bp, 17 predicted proteins | sample 4SBtaG_2_FD_99695 | JGI IMG/M metagenome (GOLD analysis project Ga0114934, IMG submission 99695) | Deep subsurface microbial communities from Kolumbo volcano to uncover new lineages of life (NeLLi) - 4SBTROV10_white metaG | ecosystem: Environmental > Aquatic > Marine > Volcanic ...
ACTTTCTGTTTGAAATAGCCCACAGAAATATAGCCCCAAATATCACGACAAAAGTCGATAAGAATGGTATTAAAACGTGCAATAATATCATTGAACTCAGCGATATAATCATGTGGTTCAATTTGAATCGTGTATGGATTCCATGTTAAGCCAAGTGATTCGATAAAATTTTGAGCAATGTTTTCCCAATTCAATTCTGGGTAAGCGGCGAGATGGGCATTGTAGTTGCCGACTGCACCATTAATTTTTCCAAGTATATCAGTTTGTTCAAGTTGTGTGATTTGACGTTGCATACGATAAGCCACATTTGCCCATTCTTTACCCATGGTGGTTGGGCTGGCTGGTTGTCCATGTGTGCGTGCCAATAAAGGTTGATCAGCAAGCTCATGCGCACCCCCTTTAATGCTATCGAGCATGCGATGGAGCATAGGAAGCATCACATCATCACGCGCCTCTTTGAGCATTAATGCATAAGATAGGTTGTTAATATCTTCAGATGTACAAGAAAAATGGAAAAACTCTGAAATAGATGCGAGTTCGGCATGTTCTGCAACTTGTTCTTTCAGAAAATATTCTACGGCTTTCACATCATGGTTGGTGGTGCGTTCAATATCTTTCACACGCTGGGCATCAGCTTCGGAGAAGTTGATAAGAATATTATCAAGAAACTTAGTGGCTTGCTGTGAAAAAGTAGGTACCTCTTGTATACCAGTGTTTGCCGCCAGCATTTGCAGCCAGCGAATTTCAACAGTAACCCGCGCTTTGATAAGACCATATTCACTAAAGATTGGGCGAAGGCTTGCAACTTTGCTTGCATAACGACCATCAAGTGGTGACAGGGCTGAGATTGGGGATACTTGCATAAACGTGCTCCAGACTATGGGTGTATGTGACGATTCGAGATTGCATAAACGCTTCAAGAAAGATGGCGAAATGTACACGCATATGGTTTGATTTCCAGTTGAATACTATGAACAGCTATAGCTTTGTCTTATATTTGATGAATGGGATGATGAATATGCTTGCAGCCCATGAGGTTTCCTTTTAAGGTTTGTTGGGAATGAGGTGTAATGATGCATTTGAGACAGTTGATAATTTTGATATTGCCATTTTTCCTGTCCATACCTGCCTTGGCGGAAGATGCTGCTGTAGCTACTGAGGCAGTCAAGGTGGCTGAGGCACCGCAGGCAGATGTCAAGCGCGGCAAAGAAATTTTTGATGGCATTTGCACGCATTGTCACCGTATTGATTATGAAGACAGCGCTGTTGGTTGCCCTGGTTTGAAAGATGTTTTAACCCGTCATGATGCAGTTTGGTTGAATCAGTGGTTACAGGGTCCTGAAACTTTTTCTAAACAAGATGAAACTGCCAAGGCTGTAGTTGAGGCTAATCCTTACGGTTTGATTATGCCGACCCTTCCTGAAATGCAAATTGAGCAAAATCGTAAAGATATTATTGAGTATTTAAAAACCTTAAAATAAGACTTCTTATAGTTATAAAAAAATCCAGTGATTTTGCAATCACTGGATTTTTTGTTGGGCATAGAGACTTTATTAGCCTTTAAGTAATTCTTTCAAACGCTGATTGACCATGCCTGGGTTGGCTTTGCCTTTGGATGCTTTCATGACTTGTCCAACAAAGAAACCAAATAGCTTATCTTTACCACCACGGTAAGCATCAACTTGCCCTTGATTGGCAGCCATAATCTCTAAAATCATAGCATCAATCGCACCTGTATCAGAGACTTGTTTAAGTCCTTTTTCATCAATGATGGCATCAGCACTTTTGCCAGATTCAAGCATTGCATCGAGTACATCTTTAGCGATTTTACCTGATATGGTATTATCACCCATCCTATCCATAAGTTCACCAAATTGATTTGGAGAAACAGGCGAGTCTTCAATGTTTTTATTCAACTCTTTTAAACGACCCAACAATTCATTTGCCATCCAATTGGCACAACGTTTGGGGTCAGCAGGATGTGCTGCAACCAAGGCTTCATACCAATCCGATAGTTCGCGTGTTTGGGTAAGTACATCAGCATCATAGGCAGACAAACCAAATTCCGTTTCAAAGCGCGCACGCAATTGATGTGGAAGCTCTGGCATGCCAGCTTTGATATTGTCCACTTCAAGTTGAGAAACACGCAAGGGTGGTAAATCAGGCTCTGGGAAGTAGCGATAATCATTGGCTTCTTCTTTGGAACGCATAGAGCGTGATTCATTTTTTACAGAATCCCATAAACGTGATTCTTGAACCACTTCACCACCATCTTCAATGACTTCAATCTGACGCATAACTTCATAATCAATGGCTTGCTTGATAAAGCGGAAGGAGTTCATGTTTTTCATTTCCGTGCGTGTGCCAAATTCATCTCCAGGGTGACGCACCGACACATTAGCATCACAACGGAACTGACCTTTTTCCATATCCGCACCAGAAACGCCCAAGAAACGAATCACTTGGTGTAGGTTTTTCAAATAGGCAATGGCTTCATCGGAAGAGCGCATGTCAGGCTCAGAAACGATTTCCATCAAAGGAATACCAGAGCGGTTTAAATCAATATGAGAAACCGCATCCAAACCTTCATGCATGGATTTACCTGCATCTTCTTCCATATGAATGCGGGTAATGCCAATACGGCGATCACCACGGTCTTTGGTGGTGATATCTATATAACCATGTTCAACCAACGGCACAGTAAATTGTGTAATCTGATAGCCCTTGGGCAAATCAGGGTAGAAATAGTTCTTGCGGTCAAATTTGGATTCAAGATTGATTTGGGCACCAATGGCTAAACCTGTGAGAATGGTCTTATCAACAGCCAAGGTATTTAAGACGGGCAATTGACCAGGCATACCCAAACAAACAGGGCATGTCTGGGTATTAGGTTCGGAACCAAATGCGGTTGAACAACCACAAAATGCTTTGGTCTTTGTATTGATTTGGCAATGAACTTCTAGTCCAATGACGACTTCCCAATTCATGATTCGCCTCCTGATACTTCATCAAACGCTTTTGGAGATTTATTATGCCAATCTGTTGCACCTTCATAGGCAGATGCTGCGCTAAGCAATACATCTTCACGCCATGCTGGTGCAATCCACTGTAGCCCAACAGGTAAATCAGCCGAAAAACCACATGGTTGAGATAGACCAGGAAGCCCTGCCAAGTTCACGGCAATCGTATAAATATCCGATAAATACATAGTCAGTGGGTCATCTGTTTTTTCACCAAGTTTGAATGCTGTAATTGGGCTGGTGGGTGTTGCGATAATGTCCACATTTTCAAAAGCAGTGAGAAAATCTTGTTGAATCATGGTGCGCACTTGTTGTGCTTTTAAATAATAAGCATCGTAGTAACCTGAAGATAGGGCAAATGCCCCTGTTAAAATACGACGTTTTACTTCCGCGCCAAAACCTTCATCGCGTGAGCGGGTATACATATCCAATAAATCTTCTGGGTTGTCACAGCGATGACCAAAACGAACACTATCGTAACGTGATAAATTCGCCGAAGCTTCTGATGGTGCAATGACATAATATGCCGCGACAGCAAGTTTGGTATTGGGCAATGAAATATCGACCAACTCAGCACCCAAAGCTTCACATTGTTTCAATGCAGCTTCGACGGAAGCACGCACTTCCGCGTCCATACCTTCGACAAAATATTCTTTGGGAACGCCAATGCGCAAACCTTTCATGTCAGTTTTATCACATGCAGCAAGCCAATCAAGTTCAGGCGCATCGGCTACGGATGTTGCATCACCTGAATCATGCCCTGAAATCACAGATGTAATCATAGCTGCATCTTTAACCGTACGTGTCATGGGTCCTGCTTGATCCAATGATGATGCAAAGGCGATAATGCCACGGCGAGATACACGACCATAGGTAGGTTTTAAGCCTGTAATGCCCGTGAGTGATGCAGGCTGACGAATCGAGCCACCTGTATCGGTGCCTAATGCAGCAGGGGTAAGTGCTGCGGATACAGCAGCAGCAGAACCGCCAGATGAACCACCAGGAATAGTATCGGTGTTCCAAGGGTTGCGACAAGGACCAAAGGCTGATGTTTCATTGGATGAACCCATTGCGAATTCATCCATATTGGTTTTGCCAACCAATACTGCACCAGCTTCTTTGAGTTTGGTAATCACATGGGCATCGTAAGGGGCGTGGAAATCTTTTAAAATATTCGAGCAACACTGGGTCGGACCATTCTGCGTGCAAAAAATATCTTTCACGGCAATGGGTAAACCTTCTAAAGCGCGCGCACCATGCTTGGCACGATGTTTATCTGATGCTTCAGCCTGTGCTAACACATGTTCGGCATCAATATATACAAATGCGTTGAGTGTTTCGTTGTGCGTTGCAATACGATCTAAATATAATTGTGCAACTTCGACAGCGGTGGTTTCCGCGTTATCTAGGCGTGTTTGGATATGGGATAAAGAGCTAAATGGCATTATTCAATCACCTTCGGTACAACATAAAGTCCAGATTCTGTTTTCGGAGCAACAGCCTGCAATGCATCACGGCGATTGCCATTGGTCACGACATTGGCGCGTAGTGGCATGGCTGCATCATGGGGATGTGCTGTGGGCGTAATGCCATCGGTATTGACCGCAGCAAGTTGATCCACATAACCAAGAATTTCGTTAAGTTGGGGAGCGAGTTCAGTTGCTTCGTCATCGTTTAGACGAATACGGGCGAGCATCGCGACTTTTTGAACATCAATATCCATGTTCTGATACCTCTAAATAGTTACATTCTATGCTGATAAGATTACAGCGGCGCGAAGCATAGACCCAAGCGCAACCTATCTCCAGTTGGAATGTCTTTTTTAACGGTCTGAAACGAAACTTTAGCATCATCCGTAATCATCCGGAGATGAAAAAAGCGCTTATGGTCTTCTGCTGTAGAATCGCAATAGCGATAATTGTGGTGAGCGTGCAGGGTCAATATCGACTGGATAGTTGCCTGAAAAGCATGCATCACAATGGCTGCTCTGAGGCTTACCAACCGCACGATACATGCCATCAAAGGATACAAACGCCAATGAATCGGCATTAATAGCCTTGCACATTTCATCCAAACTCATCTGATTCGCCATAAGTTCTTCGGCATTGGGGGTGTCCACACCATAAAAACATGAGTGTTTGGTTGGTGGGCTGGAAATACGCATATGTACTTCTTTTGCGCCTGCCGCACGTACCATCTCGACAATTTTGCGACTGGTTGTGCCGCGTACAATTGAATCATCAACCAATACGACACGTTTACCTTCAATCATATGGCGGTTGGCATTGAGTTTGAGTTTGACGCCAAAGTTACGAATGGATTGTTGAGGCTCAATAAACGTACGCCCAATATAATGGTTACGAATTAGACCAAGTTGAAATGGAATGTTTGTTGCCTCGGCATAACCCATGGCTGGTGGAACACCAGAATCGGGAACAGGGATAATTAAATCAGCTTCAATTGGGGATTCTTTACCCAACTCAATACCTATTTGGTAGCGAGCATCATAAACATTAACACCTTCCAATGTGGAGTCAGGACGTGCAAAATAAACATATTCAAACACACAAAACTTAGGGTCAGTGGAATCAAAAGGAAATAGGCTTTCAACCTTACCATTTTCAATAATAACCATTTCACCAGCTTTGACATCGCGTACATATTCCGCGCCAACCAAATCAAAAGCGCATGTTTCGGATGCCAAAACCCACGAATCGCCTAGTTTGCCTAAGACTAGAGGACGAATACCATTGCGATCACGCACACCAACGATGCGTTCTTCAACAAGTACTAGTAATGAAAAGCCACCTGTTAAACGATTCACAGCTTCTGCTACACGGTCGCGCATATGAGTTTGTTTACTTTTTGCAACCAAATGAATCAATACCTCTGTATCAGAAGTCGATTGAAAAATAGAACCACCTTGTTCGAGTTCTTTGCGTAATTCTGGCGCATTGACGATGTTGCCATTGTGACACATCGCGATACCACCGTGTGCATATTCAAAGGAGAATGGCTGGCAGTTGCGCAAGCCTGATTCCCCTGATGTTGAATAGCGAACATGACCAATGGCGGCAGTGCCTTTGAGCTTCTTAATGTCGGACTTTTGGAATACATCGGCGACCAGACCCATGCCGCGATGGCTGTTAAAGCTATGACCATCGGTAGTTACAATGCCAGCAGATTCTTGACCACGATGTTGCTGTGCATATAGACCAAGGTAGGTTTGATTTGCAGCCTCTGCATGATCAGAAATGCCAAATACGCCGCATTCATCATGGAAGTGGTCGTAGTCATCAGAAAGAGTGTTCATGAGAGACCTCATTGGAGCTGTTGTTGGATAATGGATTTTAGGGCTTGTTTATCCCCAATGGGAATATCTTTAAGTGTGGTTTTGTTGCTTGTTTTTTTATGTTGCGGTGCGGCGATTCCTGCTTTTCCTTGTCGTGAAAATGGATAGCCCTGGGGAATAGCTTGCCCCAATAAGTTAGCAGCTTGAATTGCGTAGGGTGTTAACAGACTTTTCTTAGCCCAAGCTTGGTCGGGTTTGCTATAAGATGTGTAAATAAGAAAGGATAAGGCGATGAGTAATAAGCCGCGAGCAATACCGAAAAATATGCCCAATGTACGATCAGTTGCGGTAAGGTCTGCCATATCAACAAGCTTACGAATCAGCGCGCCGATAAGCCCGATAACAATCATAACAACAACAAATATCATCACAAAACCAGCAATATCGGCTGTTGTACTATTGGGAATCCATTGATCTAAGAAATCACCCGCAACGCCTGATGTGCGGCTGGCAATCAAAAATGCCGCAACCAACCCAATTAGTGAGATAATTTCACGAACAAAACCTCGCCATAGTGAAAGCACCATGGAGAGACCAACAATGCCTATGAGAATATAGTCAAAATAGTTCACTTATACCGCCCATGTTTGTCTGTATTGCAGCTCTGTATTGCGTGAAAGTGTATGAATACATACAAAACCTTTTATACCTCTTAGTGTAAAGCCATTTGTGCTGCGCCTGATAGATGTTTGATAGAAATAAACTCAGGCGCAGTCGTTGTGTCGCGAAGCGTAGCAGCAAGATTGGCTTCCTGCACTCTTGTATGATTTTCATGTGGCATAAGTAATTGTGTAAAGCCCAAATTAGCAGCTTCTCTGGCGCGATTTTCTGGGCTCCCAACAGGTCTTATTTCACCTGTTAACCCCACTTCTCCAAATACCGCCATGTGATGTGGCAAGGGCTTTTCTTGGTATGCAGAAAGGATTGCCAATAACACCGCAATATCCGCAGCAGGCTCAGAAATCTTCGCTCCACCGGCAACATTCACATACACATCATGTCCAGAGAGAGGGATGCCAATGCGGCGCTCCAATACTGCAGTCAACATGGCAATGCGATTCACATCCAGTCCAACGGATGAGCGTTTGGGTGTGGCATAGACGGTTGGTGCAACCAAGGCTTGTACTTCAACAAGTAAAGGACGCGTGCCTTCCATGCATGCCAATACAACAGAGCCTGGAATGTCCGCTGCACGTTCTGATAAAAACAGTCGTGAGGCATCACGGATGCCAATCAGTCCAGCATCTGACATTTCAAATACACCAATTTCACCCGCAGGACCAAAACGATTTTTTACAGCTCGCAAAATGCGATGGGCATGACCACGATCACCTTCAAAATAAAGTACGGCATCAACCATGTGTTCCAATACGCGCGGCCCTGCCAAAGCTCCGTCCTTGGTGACATGTCCGACCAAAATAAGCGCGTGTCCTTGTTGCTTGCAATTTTGAATCAGCGCAGATGCACAATCACGTACTTGTGAGACCGTGCCTGGTGCACTGGTTAAGCGGTTACTGACGGTAGTTTGAATCGAATCAACAATCACGGCAATGGGTTTAAGCTCACTAATGGTTGCAAGCATGGATTCCAGTTCACATGCTGAGACCAATTGTAGTTTGGGATGCAGTGCTTTAATTCGTTCGCCGCGTAGGCGTACTTGCTGGGTGGATTCTTCACCCGTGATATAAAGTACCGTACCTTGTGCAGAGAGTTTGGCTGCTGCTTGTAATAAAATAGTAGATTTCCCAATGCCAGGCTCGCCACCCATTAAAATGGCAGAGCCGGGTACAATGCCACCGCCCAATACGCGATCTAATTCTTCAATATCGGTGGAGCGGCGTGGACTTTCTTCTGTAGAGATATTGTTAATGGATATGGTATTGAGTGCTTTACCTTTTTTGCCAACACGTGGGTTATTTTCAACCACCTGCTCGCTGATACAGTTCCAATCATTACAATCGGGGCATTGCCCTGCCCATTTGCGATGTTCTGAGCCGCAGCTTTGACATACGAATAAGGATTTAGCCATGCGCGTAAGCTAGCAGAGGCTAGGTCGGCTTGTCATGATATTGTCGTAAATAGTGCTGTTTTTATGCTAATGGGTATTTTGTGTTTGTTTGTACTCTTTGATAGCGGTATTGAGATCAGGTAGTTCCCAGTCAATAGGTGTTTTTCCGTATTGCTTTAAATATGCGTTAGCATGGGAAAAATAACGGCCACCAAAAAAACCTCTATATACAGATAGGGGTGATGGATGGGGTGCTTTGATAATGAGATGTTTATTGGTATCAATATTAGCGCCTTTTTTTTGTGCATAACCACCCCAAAGTATAAAGACAGTGTGTTCGGTATATGCATTGATTTGAGTGATAATGGCATCGGTAAAACGCTCCCAGCCTTTGTTTTGATGAGATGCAGCAAGACCTTGTTCGACAGTTAATACGCTATTGAGCAGTAAAACACCTTGTTTCGCCCAGTGGATTAAGCAGCCATGTTGCGCAGGTGGAATGTTTAAATCACTTTGAAGTTCTTTGTAAATATTGATCAGTGATGGCGGTATTTTGGTGGTTGGCGGCACGGAAAAACATAGTCCATGTGCCTGATTTTCGCCGTGATAGGGATCTTGTCCAAGAATCACAACCTTTACCTGATTAAAAGGTGTTGTGTTTAGCGCTGAGAACCATTGTTTGGCCGGTGGATAAATAATTTTTTGCTGTTGTTTTTCAGCCTGTAGAAAAGAGCGTAATGAGGTCATGTAATCTTGTGAGAACTCATCGATTAAATGTTTTTTCCATAGTGGTTCTAATTTAATATGTGTATTCATGGGGAGGGAAGGTTACTCCTAACGCTTTAAAATTAGCAGCATGGTACGCTTTTATCATAAATTTATGCGGATTCTTTGCAGGAAAAGAGCGATAAGGGTATGCTGCGCCGCCTTTTGGTGATGGTTGGATATGAAGTTGGCCAAAAGCAATGATTTCGGAGGCTTTCGCAATGATAGCGCGTACATACTGTGGTGATTTTCGTAGTACACATCTTAGACAACAGGTTCGTCTTAATGGTTGGGTTGAAACCAATCGTGATCATGGTGGAGTCATCTTTTTAGATGTGCGTGACCGCTCTGGTGTTGTGCAAGTGGTGGCTCACCCAGATACGCCTGAAATGCATGCTTTGGCGCACTCTATGCGTCAGCAAAATGTGATTGAAGTGATTGGCGAAGTGATTCCTCGTGATGAAGACGCGGTGAATCCAAAACTTCCAACGGGTGAAATTGAAGTTAAAATTTCACAATTAACGTTGTTGAATCGTGCTGAAACACCACCATTTGCCATTGAAGATGATTGTAATACAGGCGAACAACATCGCCTTGAATATCGTTATTTGGATTTACGCCGCCCAGTGATGCAGAATAATTTAGTCTTGCGTCATAAAGTAACGCATGCAGCACGCAATTATTTAGATAGCCAAAATTTTCTGGATGTAGAAACACCAATTTTGAACAAATCCACACCTGAAGGCGCACGTGATTATTTGGTGCCTTCGCGTGTGTACCCAGGCTCTTTTTATGCATTGCCACAAAGTCCCCAGTTATTTAAACAATTGTTAATGGTGGCAGGAGTGGATAGGTATTATCAAATTGCACGTTGTTTTCGTGATGAAGATTTGCGCGCCGATAGACAGCCTGAATTTACACAGGTTGATTTGGAAATGTCCTTTGTAAATCAAGATGATATTATGGCTGTAGCAGAGGGTTTAATTTCCTCTATGTTTGAAGCGGGTATGGGTAAAGCACCTGATGCACCCTTTCCACGTATGACCTATGCCGATGCGATGGATAAATATGGTTTGGATAGACCTGATGTGCGTTTTGGCTTGGAACATATTGATGTGACCGACTTGATGAAATCTGTAGATTTTAAGGTGTTCAGTGGGCCTGCCAATAATGGCGGTTTGGTGAAAGTGATTCGTGTGCCGAATGGCAATACTCTGTTAAGTCGTAAGAAAATTGATAATTATACCAAGTTTGTGTCTATTTATGGCGCAAAAGGCTTGGCATATATTAAGGTCAATGATAAAGACGATATTCCTGCAGGTTTGCAGTCTCCCATTGTGAAAAACTTGTCGGAAGATGCATTGAAAGCTCTGATTGAACGTTGTGGCGCAGAAAATGGTGATTTATTATTCTTTGGCGCAGATAACAAAGATATTGTGAATAATGCCTTGGGTTATTTGCGCGTGGAATTGGGCAAAGATTTGGGGCTGTTTGATGTCAATTCGAATCAATTTGTTTGGGTGGTAGATTTCCCAATGTTTGAATGGGATGCTGAAAATAAACGCCCGCAAGCTTTACATCATCCATTTACAGCACCCTATCCAGAAGATTTGGATAAGCTTGAAACAGCGCCGCTTGAAATGCGTTCTCAAGCCTATGATTTGGTATGGAATGGTACGGAAATTGGCGGAGGCTCGATTCGTATTCATGATTCAGAAGTGCAATCACGTGTATTAAAAGCATTGAATATTTCTGATGAAGAAGCCAATGAGAAGTTTGGTTTCTTATTGAATGCGCTTAAATATGGTGCGCCGCCACACGGTGGTTTGGCATTTGGATTGGATAGGGTGGTGAGCTTGATGGTCAACGCCGAGTCCATTCGTGATGTGATTGCCTTTCCGAAGACCCAGCGTGCAGCAGATCCGATGGCTGATTCGCCTTCTGAAGTGGGTGATATGCAGTGGAAGGAACTTGGTCTGCGCAAACGTCGCAGTGTGGCAGAAGTAACATCTGATTGACAGCGCCTAAAATCAGGGTAATGCTTAAGCTATGATAAGACATATATGGATGCTTACATGCCTACTTGTATTGGCTGCGTGTATGGTAAAACCACCCGTACAAGAAATGGCTGAGGCACGTTCGGCAGTGAAGGCAGCACAAGCGATGAACGATTCAAAGTCTGGATCTGAGGTCTATTTAAAAAGTGCTGAAGAAGCTTTACAACAGGCGTCTGAGGCTATCGAACAGCAAAAATATGCAAAAGCGCGTTTGAAAGCACGAGAAGCCAAAAGACAGGCGCAAAAAGCTGCCAAGGTATCGCAAAAAGACCATTGATGGTATATTATCAAATAGTTTTTATGAGTCATGCTAGTTAAAAGTTCTACAAAACTGAAAAAAGAGGCATCTTATGGAATTTGATAAAATCACACTGCCCGTATCGGGTGAAAAAATCAGTATGGGTGATGATGGCACGTTAACAGTGCCCAATGAGCCTATTGTAACCTTTATTGAAGGTGATGGTATTGGCCCTGATATTTGGCATGCAACCCAACATATTTTAGATGCTGCCGTTAAGAAAGCTTATGGCGGGGAACGTAAGTTGGCTTGGATGGAAGTATTTGCGGGCGAAAAAGCATGGAATCTTTATGGCAAGGGTGATAATGCGTGGTTGCCTGATGAAACATTGGCAGCATTCGATGAATATTTAGTTGGTTTGAAAGGTCCATTAACCACGCCGATTGGTGAAGGTTTCACCTCGTTGAATGTCGCTTTACGCCAAAAGTTGGATTTATATACATGTCTTCGCCCTGTGAAATATTTTAAAGGCGTACCTTCACCCGTCAAACGTCCACAAGATGTTGATATGGCAATCTTCCGTGAAAATGCGGAAGATATTTATGCTGGTATCGAATGGGCTGCTGGCTCGGATGATGTAAAAAAGATTGTTAAGTTCTTGCAGGATGACATGGGTGTTACGAAAATTCGTTTCCCTGAAACATCCGGTATTGGTGTGAAGCCTGTATCCAGTGAAGGTACGAAACGTTTGGTTCGTGCCGCGATTCAATATGCCATTGAAAACGAGAAAAAATCAGTCACCTTGGTTCACAAGGGCAACATCATGAAATACACCGAAGGAGCTTTCCGTAATTGGGGTTATGAAGTTGCCAAGGAAGAATTTGGTGCGGTTGAAATAGGTAATGGTCCTTGGTGTGAGCTACCCAATGGTATTGTGATTAAAGATTGTATTGCGGATATTGCGCTGCAACAGGTGTTAACACGCGCAAAAGAATTTGATGTGATTGCGACATTAAACTTGAATGGTGATTACCTTTCGGATGCATTGGCTGCACAAGTCGGTGGTATTGGTATTGCGCCGGGTGCGAATATTAACTACGACAAAGGGCATGCAATTTTTGAAGCAACACATGGCACTGCACCCAAGTATGCTGGAAAGAATATGGTCAACCCATCATCGATGACACTCTCTGGTGCGATGATGTTGCGTTATATGGGCTGGGATGAAGCTGCAGACTTGGTGGAAAAAGGCATTACTGGGGCGATTCAAGCTAGGACAGTGACATATGATTTTGAACGTCTGATGGACAATGCTGTGAAATTATCAACCTCTGAATTTGGTGATGCTGTGATCGAGCATATGGATGATGCGGCGATTAGTGGTGAAGAAGCCGATCAATATGATGCGTTAGCAGCGAGGTTTAAAGAACTGTTTGAGTCGGGTGCTGAGAAAACATCAGAAGTAGCACAAATTGCCATGGAAAAAGCGCGTGAACAATTAACCCATGCGGGTGCATTTACAGAAGAACAAGGTCAAAAATTAAAAGGCTTTCTTGAACGTGATTTTGGTCAGATTGCGACAGATGTGCGTAATGAAGCCAAGGTCAAGCTGAATCCTGCGCGTTTGGGACATGGCGCTTTGGCATCAATTTCCTCATTATTACAAGTCGCAGGTAGTGCGTTATCTGGGGCAGCAAGCAAAACAGGCGCATCGCTGTCTTGTCGTTCAGGTGAGATTACCAGTGCTGGAACATTAACTTGTAAAGATTGCGGTCATTCGATGCACTTTAAGAAAACAGGCCGTATTCCGCCTTGTCCGAAATGCCATAAGACTGATTTTATGAAGGGGTATTGATATTGGCAGTCTTTTTGCTTGTTTATAAACTATGTTTTTCACGAGCATTAAAGCACGAATACTGGCGATTATTTTTTCTATGGGGCTTGTCTCCATGGTTGGCTTTGGGCAACTCTCTGTATTAAAGGATGACCATCATCATATGGTGATGCTTTGCTTTGTACTGAATATTTTTTTAGCTGTTTTGTTGGCGATTCTTTTGTTTAAGCGAATTCTTCATCCGATTCGGCAACTTATACACATGGCAGATGATTTTAAAGACGGTATATTGCATGAACGTCTTGAATTTAATAAAAAAGATGAGCTCGGTGTTCTTGGCTGTGATTTTATTGAAATGACCGAGCATGTTGAAGCTCTTAATAAAGATTTATTAGAGCGTGATGCGCTAAATCAGGCTTATGGTTCCACTGTTGCAATGTTATCGGCATCCAATGATAGAGAGATGGCTCTCTCTGAGGTATTGGCAATGTTAAGCATCCATCTTCCAGTGTTTGCAGGAGCTGTATGTCTGTATGGGCCTGAAGGAAAGAACCTCTTTTTAACCGCAGTGCACGGCATGAATGATGATGTAAAGGTACAAAAAGTTTTTTTAAACCATGTATCGGAAGAGCTAGAATCGCTGGGGCATATGATGAGTTTGAAATACTTATCAGATGTTGAATTTGTATTGGATGGTAAGACTGATGCCATGAAACCCGAGTATGTAGTCATGGTTTCTATGTTTTATAGGCAAGAGAAATTAGGTGCTTTGGTATTGGCATCGCATCAAGAGTTTAGTCCTGCACAATTGGATTTCTTGCAAAAAATAGTGAGTAATATGGCGATTGCAGTCAAGGATATTTCACGTTACGAGCATCTGGAATTGCTAAATGCTGAACTTGAGAAGCATCGAGAGAAGTTGCAGCAAGAGCGCGATGATGCAGTGGAAGATTCCATTACTGATGGTTTAACTCGTATTTATAACCGTGGGTATTTTGATTTAAGTCGCAAAGGTTTTATTCAACATGCACGAAGAAATCATGAGCCCCTTTCATTATTGCTGATTGATATTGATTATTTTAAAGCCGTAAATGATACCTATGGGCATCCTTGTGGAGATGAGGTATTGATTCGTGTTGCGCAGGTTATGAAGAAAAGTTTTCGGGAAACGGATTTTGTTGCGCGTTATGGTGGAGAAGAATTTATTTGTGTGTTGCCGCATGCCAATGTGATTCAAGCGCGCCAAGCTGCTGAGAAGTTGCGTATTGCGGTTGCTTCGCAACACTTTGATGAGATGAATGGGAAATCAGTTACCATTAGTATTGGTTTGAGCATGTTAAAAGATGATGATGCAAACCTTCAGGCGATGGTGGAGCGGGCAGATAAGAGCTTATACCATGCCAAAGAGATAGGGCGTAATTGTGTTGTATGTGATGATGAAATAGGCAAGTTATAGCATGTCGGGATGTTTATTTTTAAATGCCTCCACCATCACTAACACGATCACCAGCAAATACCGCCGTTGTTAAATATTTTTCCCCCCCATCAGGGAATATGACAACAATTTCACCGGCTTTACCTTGATTGGCCAGTGCCTCGCCAACCTTTAATGCCGCAGCCAATGCACAACCGCAAGACTGCCCGCATAAAATACCCTCTTCAGTAGCAAGGCGTTGTGTGAAATCATAGGCATCATCGGTGTTTACGCCGATTTTTTCATCGTGAACAGCGGCATCATAAATACCTGGGACAATACTTGATTCGATGTGTTTGAGCCCTTCAATACCGTGGAACGGTGAATCAGGCTCTGCGGCAATAATTTGTATGTTTGGATTGGTCTTTTTTAAAAAACGCCCGGTGCCAACCAATGTGCCAGATGTTCCGAGTGAGGCAATAAAATGGGTAACTTTACCATCACTATCGCGCCAAATTTCAGGGCCTGTGCTTTCTTCATGTGCTAATGGATTGGCTGGATTGTTGTATTGGTCTGGCTTGAAATAACGTTCGCGATCATTTTCATAAATACGACGCGCTTCCATAATAGCACCATCTGAACCTTCTAATGGATCAGAAAAAATTAAATCAGCACCATAAGCGCGGCAAATACGTTTGCGCTCATCTGAGACATTGCCAGGCATGACCAAGCGAACTTTGTATTGCAATGCTGCGCCAATCATAGCCAGAGCAATGCCTGTGTTACCCGATGTGGAATCCAAAATAGTTTTGTCGTGGGTTAATAAACCACTGGCAATACCATCCTGAATCATACGTAGAGCGGGGCGATCCTTTACGGAACCGCCTGGGTTACAGCGTTCTAACTTAGCATAGATGTGAATATTATCTGGGAGATATTTGCAGATATTTTTTAACGCCACCATAGGGGTGTTACCAATTAAATCGAGAATGCTTGCCAAGGGAACGTCCTTTCAACTTTTTAATATGGCGTATATTGGTGGATTTAGGTGCGCCTGCCAAGCTGTTGGACAATAGCACTTGCCGAAGAGTCATATGCAAATGGCCATGTGGCATCTTTGCTCATAAGAAAATTACGCAATATTTGGGGTGACATGCCTGCCTCACGTAGACTTTTTAGCGTGGTACTTTGATTGCGTTTTGCTAGACGGTTTCCGTGGCTATCCATCATTAAACGGTGATGTTGGTAGGTGGGTGCAGGAAGCCCTAATAAGGTTTGCAGTAGGCGGTGAATAGGCGTGCTACTGCGTAAATCTTCACCACGTATAATATGGCTGATACCTTGTAAGGCATCATCTACAATCACTGCAAGATGATAGCTGATAGCAATATCTTTACGGGCAACAACTATATCGCCCAGTGTTTCAGCCTGTACATGATATTGGTTTCCTTGCTCATCCAACCAATAGATTGATTGGTGTAGTGTTTGGCATGCTTTCTTGACATCCAAGCGCCATGCAAAGGCTTCATGTTGCATGCGTTGTTGTCGTTTTATGATGGGAATATTACGGCAAATACCGGGGTACGGGTCATGCATATCATCGCTATGCGGGGCGCTAGCCATAGATTTTATTTCTTGTTGAATCTGGCTACGTGTACAAAAACAGGGGTAAATGAGTTCTAATTGCTGAAGCTTTGAAAGAGCTTGTTGATAACATGTTAGATGTTGGCTTTGCTGCCGAATTTTACCATGCCATGTGATGCCCAGCCATTGCAAATCCTCGATGATAGTTTGTGTATATTCAGGGCGACAGCGGGTGAAATCAATATCTTCAATACGTAACAATAGTTCTGCGTCATTGGATAATGCCCAATGTTGGCATTGCAGTGCTGCAAAGGCGTTACCGACATGCATCAGCCCTGTTGGGCTAGGGGCAAAACGGGTACGTTTTATAGGCATGCACACTTTCTTTGGATTATTTAGCCGTTTTCGGCTTTCTTTTGTAGGTTTACCATACTGTTATCGGTTGTGGGTGGCAAAATGAGTGTTTGCCCTTCTTGAATACGTTCAGGGCGTAGTAATATAGCGATTTCATCGCCAGCTTGTAGGCGTAAATCATCATTGGGAATCAATGATAGACCATCGCGATGAACCGCAAGTGGTTGAATACCATGCGGAATACGCGCGTCACCCATCAGGCAGCCATTGAGCATAGAATCTTCTTCAATGGATTGATTTTCATGGATCAAACGTTTGCGAAATGCTTGGTCATGCCAATAGGTGGCAGTGTATGGTTTGGCAAATAAACGCTTGGCTTGCAGGCGATGAATAAGCCCATGATGTTTGTCGTCACTATCTTCTTGCAAGGCAATATAGACCTCTGGCACATGAAATTGTTCTTTTGCTAAGGATGCAATAAGTAGATTGTGGTCAGATGAGCCTGTCATCACCAAGACAGCACTGACCTCTTCAGCATGCACAATCTCCATATACAGTGGATCGAGAGCATTACCACGAACAGCAGTAAAACCAGCATGTTTAAGGTTGTTTACGACTTCACCATTCAAATCTAAAAAACGAACTTCGCGATCATTGCATAGGGCGCGTCCGAGTTCAGCCCCCATTTGTCCGCCACCAATAATTAAAATTGTACGGTCACTGCCACCATCAACATGTAACCAGCGGCTTAGTGGTCTAGCAATAAAACCATAAACAAACACTGAAATAATGATGATGATAAAGACCAATGCGACCAATAAGTCTGTTTGTTGAGAGCCAGCTTCATGTAACACAAGCGCAAACAGTGATGTAATGGCAGCAACGACCACACCGCGTGGAGCCATCATGGCAAGAAAGTTAATTTGTGCGGGTGTTAATTTGGAACCGATGCCAGAACCCCAAGCTGATAAAGGTCTAGCAATGACTGCAAGTAAAAGGAAAATAACACAGCCTTGCCATAGATCCTTGCTTAATAATGAGAGGTCAAGGTTGGCTGCGAGCAATACAAATAATACAGATATGATAAGAATCGATAGACTTCCTTTGAAATGGCGAAGGCGTTGAAAGTCGGGAATTTTCAATTGTTGTAAAGTTGTCCCTGCCATAAGTACAGCCATAAGCCCTGCCTGTTCGCTTAAGCTGTTGGCAAGCAAATAGATGCCCCATGAGCATGCCAATGTGAAAATAGTGCGCATTTCGATATTGTGAGAAATATTTAAATGTAAGGCACGTGCAATAAGCCAACCACCTGAAATACCGACAATAGTTCCCACGCCAAGTTTGATGCCAATGCCTTGAAACGTGCTCCATGCATTTGCATCTGGTAAAAGTGTGAGTTGCAGCATAACAATGGCAAGAATCGCACCCACAGCATCGACAAGCATGGCTTCACTGCTAAGGATATGACTAATTTCACGATCCAAACGTACTTGGCGAATAATAGGGGTAATGACAGTAGGTCCACCAATAGAAATAATCGCCCCAAATAACAAAGATAGCGACCAATCTAAGCCTGTTAAGTAATGCGCCGCCGTGCCGCCAATAAGCATGGTAAGAATAGGGCCTAGTATCACCAGTCTTCCGACAACGGAGCTATGCTCTTTGAGGGCTTTGAGATTGAGATTCATGCCGCCATCAAATAGGATAATCGCCAGTCCAAGTTCAATCAGAGTATGTAATGCTGGTCTAATACTTTCGGTTTGTAGTAAGTGTAATCCGAAAGGTCCTAGCCCCATACCTGCCAGCAGCCAAAGGAAAATGGGCGGTAAGCGCATGCGTTCGGATGCTAATTGTGCTGATACGGCAATAAGCACGGCAATGACAAAGACTGCAGTTGGGTCGCCATAACTACTCATAAGGTGATGATACGGTTGCTTAACATTGATGCAAGCTTGTCAGTTTGATGGGGTGTGAGCAAGCTGTGATTAAGCGTTGACAGAAGTTGAATTATCGTTATGGTTCGCCGCTCATTTTTGACTGTTCCGTGCAGTTAAGTACGGTAACAAGGGGTAACAATAGTGGCTAATCATGTATCATCATTGAAGCGTGCGCGTCAGGATCTTAAAAAGCGTGCATTAAATCGTACGCAACGTTCGACTATGCGTACTGCAGTGAAAAAAGTAGAAGCAGCAATTGCAGCAGGTGATAAAGATGCAGCAAACGCAGCATTGAAATCAGCAGTGTCTTTGATTGACCGTGCTGGTGGCAAGCGTTTGATTCATGCTCGTCAGGCATCACGTCGTGTATCTCGTTTGAATGCACATGTGAAGGCAATGTCTTAAGCTTAAAACGTATAAATTTAAGGCCCGTCTAACTTGAGGTTAGGCGGGCCTTTTCTTTTTTAACTTATAATGAATTTAGCTATGCGTTTCTTGACCATATGCTAGGCGATGCTTAATCTTCGCTGCCCTCGCAAGAGGTACCCATATAGGCTCGTAGCTCAGGGGTAGAGCACCACCTTGACATGGTGGGGGTCGGCGGTTCGAAACCGCCCGAGCCTACCAGTTTTCTTTTATAGAATAGCCTCTATTGATTTGCCCGCCCTGCATTGTGTGGGGATTCTGAGGCGAGGATGTATGTGATGAATATTCAATTACCTGATGGTTCTTCTCGCAGCTTGCCTGATGGCGCAAGTGCCTTTGATTTAGCAAAGGATATTGGCGAAGGTTTGGCGCGTGCGGTGATTGCTGCCACGGTCAATAATCAAACGTGTGATTTATCTACTGTTTTATCTGATGGAGATGTGGTTTCTTTAATTACTGAAAAATCGCCAGAAGGTTTGGAAGTCATTCGTCATTCCACATCACATTTGATGGCAATGGCAGTGCAAGAAGTGTTTCCAAGTGCGCAAGTTACCATTGGTCCAGTGATTGAAGATGGGTTTTATTATGATTTTGCTTTTGAACGTGCATTTACACCTGAAGATTTAAAAGTTATCGAAAAGAAAATGAAGGAGATTGCACGTCGCAAGCTTCCCATTGTGCGTGAGGAATGGGCGCGTGATGATGCAGTTAAACATTTTGAAGGCTTGGGTGAAAAGTATAAAGCCTTGCTGATTGGGCGTATTCCAGCAGGTGAGACAGTTAGTCTTTACAAACAAGGTGAATGGTCAGATTTATGCCGTGGGCCGCATGTTCCAAATACTTCCAAACTTAGATTCTTTAAATTGATGAAAGTGTCGGGTGCATATTGGGAAGGCGATGCTAAAAATGAGCAGTTACATCGTATTTATGGTACAGCTTGGGCATCTAAAGAAGATTTAAAGGCATACCTTCATCGTTTGGAAGAAGCTGAAAAGCGTGACCATAGGAAACTAGCTAAAAAATTAGATTTGTTTCATTTGCAGGATGAAGCACCGGGCATGATTTTCTGGCATCCTAAGGGCTGGAGTGTTTGGCAGGTTGTGGAAAATGAAATTCGTTCAATCATGCAGAACAATGGCTACCAAGAAATTAAGACTCCGCAGGTTGTGGATAGGAAATTGTGGGAAAAATCAGGTCATTGGGAAAAGTTCCGTGATGACATGTTTACCACCAATACGGAAAATAGAGAATATGCCATTAAGCCGATGAACTGCCCGTGCCATATTCAGGTGTATAATCAGGCATTGCACTCTTATCGTGATTTACCATTGCGCTTGGCTGAGTTTGGCTCTTGCCATCGTAATGAGCCATCAGGAACCTTGCATGGTTTGATGCGTTTGCGGAATTTTGTGCAAGATGATGCGCATATTTTTTGTACCGAAGATCAAATTCAAGTTGAAGTGAGTGATTTTATCGATTTGGTTTTTGAAACGTATAAAAAGTTCGGCTTTGAAGAAGTGATTATCTTTTTATCTGATCGCCCAGAAAAACGTGTGGGTACGGATGAGCAGTGGGACAAAGGCGAGGCTTCATTGCATGAAGCGCTAAAATCTAAAGGTCTTGAGTATGGATTGAACCCTGGTGAAGGTGCGTTTTATGGTCCGAAAATTGAATTCTCTTTGAAGGATTGTTTGGGTCGAGTATGGCAATGCGGAACCATTCAGGTGGACTTTTCGATGCCAGGTCGCCTTGACGCGGAGTACATTGCCGAAGATAACAGCAAAAAGACTCCAGTGATGCTGCATAGAGCAGTTTTGGGTTCGTTGGAACGCTTTATTGGTATTCTTATCGAAGAATATGAAGGAAAGTTCCCATTGTGGCTGGCTCCAACGCAAGCTGTGGTGTGTAATATTTCTGAATCTCAGTCCGAATATGTGCAAGAAGTGACCGAAAAAATGCAGCAAGCAGGCTTGAGAGTAGAATCGGACTTGCGAAATGAAAAGGTCGGCTATAAAGTGCGCGCCCACACATTGGATCGTGTACCTTATATTTTGGTCGTGGGTGATCGTGAACGGGATGAGAAGACTATTTCGGTTCGCACACGCAGCGGCGATAATTTAGGCACAAAGACTGTGGATGCATGGATTGCAGAAATGCAGGATATGCAAAAAGAATACAAGTAATACGTAGTACCAGTAGGGGGCTTTCATCGCGAAGAAAGAATTAGCAGTCAACCATGATATTGATGCGCCAGAAGTGCGTGTGATTGGTCATGATGGCGAGCAAATCGGAGTTTTGAAACGTTTAGAAGCTATTGCTAAAGCAGAAGCAGTTGGGCTTGACCTTATTATGATGTCACCCAATGCTAAACCGCCAGTTTGTAAGATTATGGACTACGGTAAATACAAGTACGACCAGAGCAAAAAAGCCAATGAGGCTAAGAAAAAGCAGCATGTTAT
>Ga0114934_10000694_pt1 | contig 21401 bp, 15 predicted proteins | sample 4SBtaG_2_FD_99695 | JGI IMG/M metagenome (GOLD analysis project Ga0114934, IMG submission 99695) | Deep subsurface microbial communities from Kolumbo volcano to uncover new lineages of life (NeLLi) - 4SBTROV10_white metaG | ecosystem: Environmental > Aquatic > Marine > Volcanic ...
ATTATTAATCCGCCGCAGTCGGCCATTTTAGGTATGCACAACATTGTGGAAAGGCCCATTGCCGTCAATGGGAAAGTGGAAATCCATCCTATGATGTACATCGCCTTAAGCTACGACCACCGGGTAATCGATGGTCGCGAATCGGTTGGTTTTCTTGTAAAAGTAAAAGAGATGCTCGAACAGCCTGAACGCATGCTTTTCGGATCAAAAGACCCGCTTGAAACACTCTTGGGATTGTAGGGTGTTAAGGCAAAGCATCGAGGATTCGCCTCACAAATTTATCATAGTCGAATTCACCATGGTCATTAAGCCCCATGCGCACAATTACTACATCTTTTGACGGCACAATGTAGACCCTTTGTCCGTGAAAACCGTCGCAAAAATAGATATCGGGATAGCCTTTTATTTCGTGGGTTCCTTTGTTTAACCAAAACTGAACCCCATACTGGTTTTCAGATTTGCGGGCAGGCGTAGTCGTATATTTGACCCATCCGGCAGGCAAGATGCGTTTTCCCTGCCAGGTACCATCCTGTAAGTAAAGCAATCCAAACCGTGCCCAGTCGCGCGGCGTGGCAAAAGTATAAGACGACCCCACAAAATTCCCGCTGGCATCGGTTTCGAGTATGGCCGAACGCATCCCGATTTTATTGAATAAAGCCTTTCTCGGGAAATTCCAATATTCCTGATCGTTTCCAATGGTACGACGAATAATTTCGGAAATTACATTGCTGTTGCCCGATGAGTAATACCAAACGGAATCGGGAGGAAACTCTGCCGGATGATCAATCACAAACTTAGCCATGTTTCCTTTTTGATAAAGCATGACCGTTACATCTGAAATATCGCCGTAATCTTCCACCCATTTGAGTCCGCTGGACTGATGAAGTAAATCTTCAAGCCTTATTTTCTTGCGTTCGTCTTTCGACCATTCAAAAATCGGTGCCGGCGCTTTTACGTCCAACCTGCCTTCACCACTTAAAATACCAATCAATGCGCTGGTTATGCTTTTACTCATCGACCAACCCAATATGCGTGTATCTTTATCAAACCCTGCAGCATATTTCTCCATAAGCATAAGGGTATCGTAGGCCACCACCACAGCACGCGTATTGCCGGGATTGAAAGCAGAGTCGATGGCCGCTTGTAATTTTTCCAACTTCACTCCCTGCGGAAGGGTATCCCGGAGTTTATCGCCCATCGGCCAATAAATTTCAGACGGATTTTCAGGTAAGGGTTTCACGTCGGCCTTTTGTTTCATCACTTCATCCAAATTGGCATCAGCCAGCAAGGTACAACCAAGACCTTCGCGATACACAGCGGTCTGTTTTGCCATCCCTAAAAAGGTACCGGTAACGGTTTTGTTTTGTTTGTCAATCACATTGTGCGACAAGCTGACGGGAAAGAAATTCAGATCGTTCTTTTCAATATCAGCCTGGGTACGGTGGGTTAAAAAGGTCCATGAAGCCAAATCTTTTGCCGCATAACCTGTAAAAATCGGAGCACGATCCACAAAATAGTTAAATCCATAAGCCAATCCGGCCAAAACAATTAGTATAATAAAGTATTTTAATTTTTTCATGAGGTGAGGTATTTATTTGATTTACGGTCAAAGATATAAAAATGTTTTTAGAAAAGACGCTCTAAGTTGGTTCTTCATTCATTAACTTTGCTGAAAAACTCATTTCATGCAACGCAAAGTTGATTTTTTAGTAATTGGCTCAGGAAGTGCAGGTTTAATTTATGCACTCAAAGTAGCCGAACATGGTAAGGTTCTTATTTTATCCAAATCAGGGATGGACGATACGGCAACTTCCTATGCTCAGGGAGGTATTGCGGTGGTTATGTACTCGCCCGACAACTACGAAAAACATATTGCCGATACTTTGAAAGCCGGTGCAGGTATCAACGATAAAAACATTGTTAAAATTACCATCACCGAGTCGACCGAACGGGTAAAAGAGCTCATCGATTGGGGTACCCAGTTCGACAAAGAGAAATCCGGAAAATATGCTTTGGCCCGTGAAGGCGGACACTCGGAATTTCGCATCCTTCATCATCAGGATAACACAGGATTTGAAATCCAACGAGCATTGAGCGAAAAGGTTCGACAGCATCCCAACATTGAGATTTTAGAACAATATTTTGCCATCGATTTAATCACCCAACATCATCTGAATGAAGAGGTGAACCGGCGCAGAACCGATATCCAATGTTTTGGCGCTTACGCCCTGAATGAAAGAACAGGGCAGGTAGAAACCATTATTGCAAAAACCACCATGGTAGCCACGGGCGGCATGGGAAACATCTATCAAACCACCACCAACCCGCTTTTTGCAACGGGTGATGGACTGGCCATGGCCTACAGGGCCAAAGCGCAGCTCGAAAATCTGGAGTTTGTGCAGTTTCATCCCACCTCGCTTTACAATCCGGGTGAAAAGCCCTCCTTTTTAATTACTGAAGCGTTGCGTGGATCCGGCGCCATTTTAAAAACCCGTAAAGGGAAACCCTTTATGGAGAAATACCATCCGCTTGGATCGCTCGCACCACGCGATATTGTGGCCCGTGCCATTGACAACGAGATGAAACTGTCGGGAGATGACTTTGTTTATCTGGATGCCCGTGACATCGACAAAAATGAAATTCTGCACCATTTTCCCACAATTTATGCCAAATGTTTAAGTATTGGCATCGACATCACCAAAGCCATGATACCGGTGGTACCCGCAGCCCATTATGCCTGTGGCGGGATTAAGACCGACGAAAACGGAAAAACCAGCATTCACAACCTCTACGCTGCCGGCGAAGTGGCCTGCACCGGTTTACACGGCGCCAACCGCCTTGCTTCCAACTCACTGCTCGAAGCAGCCGTATTTTCACACCGCGCCAGTCAGGATGCCATTCGAGCGGCCAAACAACTTAATTTCCAAGAGAATATTCCCACATGGAATTCCGAAGGCAGGGTGTTGAATGAAGAGATGATTTTGATTACCCAATCGAAAAAAGAATTACAAGCCATCATGAGTAGTTATGTGGGCATCGTCAGATCGAACCTGCGATTGCAGAGGGCTTTCGACCGCCTTGAAATTCTATACAAAGAAACAGAAGATTTGTATGAAAAATCAATCGTCTCAAAAGAGATCTGTGAACTAAGAAACATGATTAATGTGGCTTATTTGGTAATAAAAATGGCCATGAATCGCAAAGAGAGCATTGGCCTGCATTATTCAATCGACTATCCCAATAAACAAGAACAACATGGCAACCATTAGATCGGTAAAAGGAATAAAACCCCGCTGGGGAAAAGATTGTTTTATTGCAGACAACGCCACCTTAACTGGTGATGTTGTGCTGGGCGATGCCTGTAGTGTTTGGTTTAATGCCGTAATTCGCGGCGACGTACACCAAATCAGAATCGGAAACCAGGTTAATATTCAGGATGGCGTCATCATTCACTGTACCTATCAAAAATCACCGGTAAGCATTGGCAACAAGGTTTCCATTGCCCACGGAGCCATCATCCACGGCTGCACCATTCACAGCAACGTATTGATTGGGATGGGAGCCATTGTGATGGACGATGTAGTGATTGAATCGAATTCGGTAATTGCCGCAGGAGCCGTTGTTTCAAAAAATACGGTTGTAAAATCGGGCAGTGTGTATGCCGGCATTCCTGCAAAAAAGATCAAAGAAATGGACCCTGCCCTGTTGGAAGGAGAGGTACATCGCATTGCCGACAACTATAACATGTATGCCAGTTGGTACGATGAGGATTGAGAAAATATCAACAAAAAAAATCCTGCTCCAAAACGGGCAGGATTTTTTTATTTTCCAATGAATTTTACTTCAAATTCAATTTCTTTTTCACCAAAGGAAGAATGTTATCTCCGTTATCGTAAAACAACACCACACCTTGAGAAACATCAAGGATATAGGTATACCCATTGGCTTTTCCTACACTGCTGATGGCATTTTTCACCTTTTCAATAATCGGCTGAAAGAGTTCTTGTTGTTTTTTCTGAATATCCTGGTCGGCAGAAGCCTGGAAAGCCTGGATACGCTGTTGCAAATCAGAAATTTCTTTTTCTTTGGTTTGTTTTATTAAATCGGACATGGTACCTACATTGCTTTGGTAATCCTGCACTTTACTTTGATATTCCTGTGCCATGGCTTTCATTTGCGATTGCAGGTTATTTGCATAACGCTTTACCTGAGCCTGTGCTGAATCGGTTTCCGGCATCATTCCCATCAATTTGTTTGAATCAACATAACCGATTTTCAATGTGCCCTGGGCAAATCCCATGCCCGAAAAAAGCAGGGCAATTGCTAAGAGTAAAAATCCTTTTTTAACTGTTTTCATTTAAATGAATATTGATATTAGTACTTGTTTACTGTATTTTGAGGGGCAAATGTAAAAAATTTTTCATTGAGGCCTTAATAATTTCTTTTTTTGAACTCATAAAAATCGTTAAATTAATGGTGACTTACAGCCGTCATTTACCCGAATCATCCTTTATTAATTTCAACCAATCCGAAATTTATTTGCCCACTTGCTGTCCGCTGGTTTGCATCACCCTACCCAATTCATCAAGCACCATGTCGCTGATATCAAATTTCGGATTTCCATAAATCAGGCTGGGACCACCGGCCTTATCGAAAACCAAATCTATATTCCGTTCAGTGGCCACGGTTTCAATGGCATTATACACTTTCTCCTGAATCGGTTTCACCAAGGCTTCCCGTTTTTTAAACAATTCACCTTTAGGGCCGAAATATTTTTTCTGCAGCGCCTGCACTTCGGCATTTTTTTTCATAATGGCATCCTGCCGCTTTTTTTTCACATCGTTGGGCAAAAGCACCTCTTCAGCCTGATATTTTTCGTACATCTGCTTCACCATCTGGTGTTTTGCCTCGATTTCTTTCTGCCATTTTTTAGATAAATTATTTAAAATATCCTGGGCATCGGTATATTCGGGAATATTGTTCAAAATATACTCGCTATCGATAAAGGCTTGTTTCTGGGCCACCGAAACCAAAGGCATGGCCAGGATGAAAAGCCCGATAAAAACCAATGTGGAAATTACAACTCTTTTCATGTGTCGTTATTTTGTAAGTTACTAATCAAATCTTTTTTAAACCGCCTAAGGCATTTCGCCTTTTCATGCTGTACACCATCTTCTTTTCAAGTACCCAATCATTCAAGCTGACCGCTGTTAATCGAGGGATTGATTCATCGAGAAATGGAAATGCGATCCGGAAGCCGACGGGATTCCCGGAATGGCATCAAATCCATAGGCCCAATCGAGTCCCAACATCCCAAACATAGGCAGATAAATTCGTGCCCCAACACCGGCCGCTCTTTTCACATCAAACGGGTCGAAATCACGACTTCCTTCCCATGAATTACCGGCTTCAACAAAAGCCTGCACATAAATGGTAGAAGTAGGTGCCAGCGAAATAGGATACCTCAACTCCAACGAATACCTGGAGTAAATGGTACCGCCGATATTTTTATCTTTATAATAATGAGGCGTCACTGTTTCGTTGGCGTACCCGCGCATGCCGATTATTTCGCGACCATCGTAGTTATTATATCCCGATAAGCCATCACCACCCAAATAAAAACGTTGGAAAGGAGTAACGCCCAAATCGTTGTTATAAGCACCCAGGAATCCAAATTTAATTTTTGTTGCCAGCACCAATTTGTTTGCTACTTCAAAATAAAAATAAGATTTAAACTTCCATTTGTAGTATTCAATCCATTTATACCGTTCCTGTTCACTCAAACTGGCATAGTCTTTATCAGAAAAGAGCGAATACGGGGGAGTCAGTTCCAGAGACAGGGACAAATTGGAACCCGATCTGGGATAAATAGGTTGATCGATGGAGTTCCTTCCCAATACAAACTTCAGGTTAATGTTATTGTAATTTCCGTTACCATTACCTACTCTAAAAATATTGGAATAGTTCTGCAACTTATACAACTGAACATTAAACGACTGATATAAAGTAAAATAATCATCAGGCCAGGTCAAACGTTTTCCCAAACCCACAGTAAAGCCATCGGTAGCAAATTTACGTTGCAATTGTGTCAGATTATCTTTGTAGGAATAGAGAGAGTGGTAATAAGAAACAGTAAACGAATTGGGCCGTTTTCCTCCCAGCCAGGGCTCGGTAAACGAAGTACTCCAACTGAGGTAACCCAATCCATACGTTTGAAATCGAATGGACAGTTTTTGACCATCTCCCGAGGGGACCGGTTTCCATGCCTTTTTATTAAAGAAATTACGCAACGAGAAGTTATTAAAGCTTAATCCAATGGTACCGATAATACGGCCATAACCCCAACCACCCGAAAGCTCAATTTGATCGGCAGAGGTTTCTTCCACATTATAATTAATATCTACCGTTCCTTTGGCAGGATTTGGCTTAATATCGGGCTTAATATTTTGGGCGTTAAAATATTTCAGGTTGGCCAATTCGCGTGTGGTACGGATGACATCCGAACGACTGAAAAGCTGTCCGGGTTTTGTTCTTAACTCACGAATCACCACATGGTCGTTGGTTTTTGTATTTCCGCTGATGGTTACCTTATCGATACGCGCCTGCTTACCTTCGTGTACTCTGATTTCCAAATCAATGGAATCGTTACCCACATAAGTTTCCACCGGAGTAGCATTGAAAAACAAGTAACCGTTATCCATATACAAACTACTCACATCGAAACCTTTATCATTATAATTCAGGTTGGTTTCCAATAATTTTTTGTTGTAAACATCTCCGGGTTTAATGGCCAACACACTACTGAGGAACTTGGAAGGATAGATAGTATTTCCCACCCACTTAATCGACCGGTAATAATATTTTGGACCTTCGGTAAGATAAATGTTAATACCGATGTGTTCCTTATCGATAGTATAGATTGAATCCTTCACGACCTGGGCATCGCGATAGCCCTCTTTGTTGTAAGCATCAACAATTTTGGTAAGATCGTCTTCAAATTTATCCTTAATGAATTTTGAACTTTTAAAAATACGGGCTTTATAATTGTTCAACACATAATCAAGCAGGTCGTCACGGAATTTTTTGAATTTAAAAGTGACGGCATCCTTGGTTAAATGGATGACCGTAGGGCCAAGGGGACGAAGCGGATCGAAGTGGCCCTGCTCTTTGGTATCTTTCAAGGCCTTCTTCACCTTATCGTCCGAAAAAGCGTTATTCCCATAAATGTTGATAGTGGCAATTTTTACCTTTTTGTTCTTTTTGACGTTAATTAACAGGTTAACAAAATTCTTTCTGTCTGAACGCGAACCGGTTTTTTGTTGTGTAATGGTCACTTGCGTATTCAAGTATCCCTTATCCCGAAAGTGACCTTTAATGATGTTTATGGTCCGATTTAGCAAATGTTCGGTTACCACATCGCCCTTGGACAGATTAATTTTATCCTTGATGTCATCCTGGGCACTTTTTTGAATTCCTGTAAAAGAATATTTATTCAATCGGGGTTTTTCACTTAAAAAGAGGTTTAGGTAGATGGTATCGCCTTCAATTTTATTGGCTGAAATACGGATATCATCAAACAAACCCTGATCCCAAAGTTTACGGATGGCTGTGGTAATGGCATCACCCGGGATTTTAATTTTTTTACCAATTTCCAAATCGGAGAGCATGATGACCACTGATCGATCAAGGTAACTGTTTCCGGTCACCTCAATGCCACCTAAAACATATTGATGGGGGTTATCGTAGCTTAAGGTCGAAAGCGCTTGACTTGCTTTATCCTGTGCCTTAATGCCGTTGGGCGCCAGCCCAAATCCCGTTAAAAATAAAAGCAAAATCAAGCTTCTAATACTAATCTTCATTCCGTTCTCCAAATTTTAATTGCTCACTAATTAAACCAAATCTTCTTTCCCTGTTTTGATAATCAAGGATGGCTGCATACAAGTCCTCTTTACCAAAATCGGGCCACAATTTTGGGGTAAAGTATAATTCCGAATAGGCAATTTGCCACAACAAGAAATTACTAATTCTTTGTTCTCCGCTGGTTCTAATCAGCAATTCGGGCTCCGGCATATCGGCCGTATCCAGAAATGAGGAGAAAAAAGCATCGGTGATTTCCTCATGGGCCAACTGCTCCGGGCTGTACTTTGCCATCATCTTTTTTATGGCTTGTAAAATATCCCATCGACCGCTATAACTCATGGCAAGGGTTAACACCATTTTGTCATTATGGGCAGTTTGCGTCATGGTTGACGAAAGTTTGACTTTGTTTTGGTCAGGAAGACTTTCAATATCACCAATGGCACTGAGCCGGATATTATTTTTATTTAAGGTAGGGATTTCCTTTTCAATGGTTTCCACAAACAGATGCATCAACGCATCGACTTCTCCTTTTGGCCTTTTCCAGTTTTCGGTTGAAAAAGTATAAAGGGTTAAATATTTTATTCCAAGGGCGGCAGCTGCTTCAGCGGTTTCTCGCACAGCATCAACCCCCTTATGGTGTCCAAAAACACGATCATGCCCTTGTTTGCTTGCCCATCGACCATTCCCATCCATGATGATTGCCACATGTTTGGGTAACTTCTCCTTATCTATTTTGCCTAATATGCTCATGCCAAATTTACCACTTAAGGCTGTTACACCCCCGGTTTTTAATTAAATCAATTTTATAGGTTAAAGTGAGTCCGGTAAAGCCAAACCAATCTTTGGTTTTACTGTTGCCCCTTTGTTCACCGGGTAAATGACTTAAACTGGGATCGGAAAAATACTCCCGGGCAGTTAGATTGTTTGGATCCATCTGCGTGCCATCCAGATAATAGTTGGTACTTACATCATCCAGGTAATCGGTAAACGTTTTATGCATCGACCATTCAAAGCCCAATCCAATCCGGCGGGTCAAACTATATTTAAATCCAAAACCAAACACCAAAGCAAAGCTGTATTTTTTATATGGCGAAAGGTGCAGTGCTGTATCGTTTTGACCTTCGGTACCCAATGACCGCAAATCGTACAATTGGCCATTATTTTTGCCTTTGGGCGTATAGAAAAACATGCCCACGCCACCCATTAAATAAGGAGTAAACATATTTTTACGACTACCGGTAAAATATTCTTTAAAATTAAATTCACCGCTAAGAGATATATCATCCACTGTGGTGGTAAAATTCAGAAAGCGGTTGTTAACTACTTTCGATACCAAATCGTCACCTTTTACTTTTGCATGGGTAACCATCAGTTTCACGGTCCACCGGTTATTCAGGTTATACCGGCCCACAAAGCCATATTCGGCCATGGGCAAAACGAAGGGCAAGGCGGGATTAATATCGCCGTTATAATAGGCCAAGCCGGCCTGACCACCCACTTCGAGGGAGGACTGCGCACGCACAGTACCCGAGGCCAGCACAGCTAAAAAAATCAGCATACCAGCCAGTCCGGCAGACTTCGGTAAATATTTATTAAAATCCATCTTTATCCCTGATTTTGAGCGGCAAATTTATCATTTTTTTACAATCTTCCGACATTTAGTTCCGGTTATCCACTCCCCACAAAAGCTTTTCGCGAATGGTGGAGAAAAAATTCTGTTCGGGCATTTGTACCAGATTTATTTTAAAGTCACATTTTTTAATCTTAATCTCCTGCGCTTTACTAATTAAAGTTTGGCGAGAATCCATGGTCAGCAAATATTCCTCTTCGCGCCCGTTTATTTTTATACTGATTTCAGCGTTGTCTTGAATAACGATGGGCCGAACGGTTAAATTGTGCGAGGCGATGGGTGCAATCACAAAATTCTCGGAACCCGGTGTCAGGATAGGCCCTCCCACACTCATCGAATAGGCTGTTGAACCGGTAGGTGTGGCAATAATTAATCCATCACTCCAATAGGTATTTAAAAACACACCATTGATAAAAACCTCCACAGCCACCAGCGAGGTATTTGTATTGCGATAAATAGTCAAATCATTCAAAGCAAAATCGAGCCGGCCAAAAATATTTGAAGGCTCAACCAAACGGAGTAACGTTCTTTGCTCCAGTTTATAATCACCCTTGTAAATATGTTCGATGGCCCGATGCATTTCATTTTTTGAAACACTGGATAAAAAACCGAGCCGCCCAAGATTAATGCCTAAAATAGGAACACCGAAATCGTGCACATAAGGAATGGCATCGAGCATGGTGCCATCACCACCAATGGAAAACAGAAAATCGAGGTTTTCAATCTCTTTTGATTGGGTAAACCGTCCGGGATCCTGTTTAAAATGAATATGGTCTTTAATCAGGTCAAAATAGGCTTTGTACACACAAACCTGAGCCCCACGTTCATGCAATGCATCAAACAATTGCTGCAAGAAAGGGGAATGGGAACGCTCGAATTTCTTTCCAAAGATGACTATTCTCATGGATTTTACTATGATTTTATGCAAATGTAGGCTAAAAAAACAATAATTTAGCGGCCATGTACTCGACAGAAGCCAATTGACAGAGGTTTTGTTAAAACCACATCAGCAGCAAAGGCAGGCTGAAAGCTGTTTCCATTTGTCAAGGCTTTAAATTTATCATGAAAGTACGACTGTTTTTTTAACTTTTTTTTGCTTTTTTATGTCCGTTTTGCCCAGAAAAATGAATCGAAAACCGCTCACCTTACTCATTCTTTTTCTTTTTTTTGCTTCGATGGTGGCGGCACAAACCATCCGGATGGATTCGTTAAGCCTAAAGGCCTATTCGCATATCATGGCCCTGCGGTTTGAGAAAGCACAAAAACTACTGTTACAAGAAAGCAATCAATTTCCGGACAATGTCTACGTTGAATATTTAAAAAATAGCCAACTTTTTTTGGCGTGTTTTATCAGCGAAGACAAAAACCGCTTCAACCTGGCGAACGAAGGTTTTGACGACCGTTATGATAAAATTACCGGCTTAAACAACGACAACCCTTACAAACAGTACCTCCTGTCCAACATGAATTTACAATGGGCCCTGCTACGTATCCGCTTCGGGCAATATTTCACAGCGGCTTTAGAGATCAACCGGGCCTACCGGCAACTGACTACCAATAAGAAACGTTTTCCGCACTTCATCCCAAATCAATTAAGTTTAGGGATTTTGCATGTAATTCTCGGTCTTGTCCCCGATCAATATCAATGGATGCTACATCTGGTTTCAATGGAAGGAAATGTGGAACAGGGAAAAAAAGAAATCTATTCGGTATTGGATGCCGGGCTGCAAAACAGGGATTTGGCTTATCTGGTTCCCGAAGCCCTTTTTTATCTTGGATTTATTGAACTGAATCTCTCCCCCGATGCGCATAATCTTGAACGACTGATGACGCATCTTGATGCAAGAAGTCAACAAAACCTGCTCCTCTCTTTTTTAAAACTTGATATTTTGATGCATCACCATCAAAACGAAGCAGCATTGGCGTTTATAAAAACAATTCCCCGTTCGAAAGCCTACTTCCCATTTTATTATCTCGATTACTTAAAAGGTGACTGTTTGTTGCGCAAACTTAATCCCCGGGCAATGGATTCGTACCTTTATTTCTTGCATCATTTTAAAGGAAACAATTACCGTAAAGATGCCTGGTTAAAATGCGGCTGGGCCGCCTTGCTTGAAGGAGATACCCTTCAATATTTTCAATATTTGGACAGCATTCGGGTGGACGGCGCAGAAACCGTGGGGGCAGACAAAGCGGCTCAACTGGCGGCAGAAAGAAAGACCGTTCCCAATTTGCAACTTCTGAAAGCACGTCTGCTCTACGACGGTGGATACTTTATCGAGGCAAAAAAAATCTTGGGACAGAGCGATGCAAACCTATCCAAAACAGACGAACGATTGGAATGGGCCTACCGGTCGGGAAGAATAGAACAGGCTATCCATCATCTGCCAGAGGCGAAAAAATTTTATACCCAGTGCCTGTCGCTGGGCAAAAATTCTCCCCGGTATTTTGCTGCCAATGCAGCGCTTCAAATGGGACAGATTTATGAAAATCAGGATAGTTTAGCCGCAGCGGAACAATATTACACGATTTGTCTGGAACTCAATTTTAAAGAATACAGAAATAGTATTCGGGGCAAAGCCAAGGAAGCTTTGTTCCGAATACAGCATAAAATAGATGATTAAGCATTAAAACCGGAAACTCAAACTCATCACCAAAGAATTATTGGTGTACGAATTATGAACCGGATTCACACTGATGTCGTTGCTCCCATAAAAATAATAATCGCTATTTCTGGTGGCATGAACATAAGCCAAATCGAGTACATACCTTTTGAAATGAAAACCAAGTCCACCGGAAACCGATTCGCGCTTACCATCATTAAAATTTCGGGCATAAGGACTACCATACACGGCATAGCCGGCTCTCAAATCAACAAATCCAAAACGCCATTCAGTTCCCATTCTAAAATTATGGGTCGACCGGTAATAATTCTCAATATCCTGATTTTCTGCCTGGAAATTGTAAGAAGAGGCATTGAGACTCATCTTTGAATAGTTTACCCATTCGTACTCAGCCGAAAAACTACCTCTCTTGAACAAAATCAACCCCAAACTCCCCAAAAATTTCGAAGGAGTTTTTAAATGATAGTCATATGTCCCTGTGGGAGAAGAAACGGTTTGTGGATCGGTCCACTCCAGATTGGCATAAGTAGATGTATACCAATTATCCTGCAATCTGAAGTAGTAAGTCGAACTGTGATAAGCTAAACCCACCCGCAGCCATTTGGCAGGTTGAACGATGGCACCTACCTTTACATTCACTCCGGTTCCGGTAGTTTGAAGCGATTCATCATATTCCCAACTTTGAAAATAGGGAATCGTATCGGCAGCATCGATTTCCGAATAATACGAATCGCGTGAATAATTTAGACTGGGGAAACCCAACGTGGCACCCAAATACAAGGTTTCGTTAATATTAGCCGACACACTAAAAAACCATTCGTTTAATGCGCCACGGGTTCTCACTTGCTCTTTTTGATACACGCCACCAAAAGGAACAGCACTGTAGTACCAATCTTGATAACCCGGAATGGTATCAATTAAATAGAGCTGCCAGGCTTGTTGCAAATCGAAACCATAATAACCATTTGGGTCATTTTCAATATCTCCATAAGGAATTCCATCGGCCTTTTCCAAAAACACATCCAACTTAGAGTTATAGGCATTATCTCCCGCCATGGTCTTGTTTGAATTAAAATTACGCAAGCGATTCATTCCAGCCGAAAATTGAATATATTTCCATGTATTGGCATTTGGGGCCGAATTCTTTATCACTTTTACATAGCCCATGTTGGAAATATTGAGATCTGTATTTTCGTCATTCTGTGTTTCACCGTTGTATCGCGATTCGATATAGTTAAAATTGATAATCGGACTAAACGAAAACTCACTTCTCCTGAACAGGGCCAGGCCGGCCGGGTTGGTACTGGCTGTAGAAAAATCGGCACCCAGAGCCCCAAATGACCCTCCCATGGCCATACTTCTTGCGGTACCTTCGTAATAATTTTGTGCGATGCGTAAAGCATCATCTGCTGTTTGTGCTTGTAGCTGCTGAATGAATATAACAAGGGCTGTTATGATTAAAAACTTTTTCATAATTACAATAATTTAAGGTGAATAAATTCTAAAAAAATCGGACTTATCTGCGAATGCCACCTCCACTGCGTGTGGTTCTGCTTACGCTACCCGATCCGGATGAACGGCTCGAGCTCCTACTGAACGAAGAGCTCCTGCTCGGCGCACTGTAAGTTCTGGTAGTAGTCGACCGATAAGTTCTTGTAGGTGCCGAATAATAACTCGATGAAGTCCGGTTTTTAACAGGACGACTATATACTTTTACTTTAGGCCTCGTAATGGTTGAAGGCCGGTACACCGATCGATTTGTTGTGGTTTTAGGTATAGGTCGATAGACATTTCGGCTTTTCACACTCACCGGGCGACTGTTTTTCACCCGTGAAGGGTTACTTACACTGGCAGGCCGGCGTGTGGTGGTTCGATAATACACCTTGGGATTACTGCTCCTTCGCGTATCAATTCGCTGATACTGAACCGGTTTTTGATAGCGTGGTTTGCGGTATTGTGAATTTGACTTTTGTGTACTTCTGACCTGCTTATTTCCGGCGGGTTTCTGATACCTTTTTTGGGTTTGGTTATATCTTGAAGAAGCAGGAATATTACTCCCCGAACTCCGCACCGTACCATTACGGTAATTGCCGGATCGGTTGTAAGTAGCGCCATAACGATTGGCACCGCTCCTGTTTTGAGCCGACGCAGCTCTTTTAGCCATTTCAGCTCGCTTTAATTGTGCAGCATCTTTTTGATAACGTACCGATCCTTGCGGGCGTCCCTGATTAGCCGTTTTAATACCGCGACCGTTTCTTCCCTCAGGATTTACGGGAACACGTTTGGCTGACTTACTTCCAACAACCCGGCTTCCGGCACGTTTGGCCTGTTTGGCAGCATAAGCGCTTCCCGACACCACCGACCGTGGCAATGCGGAGCCTCCAAATCGGTTATGCCTTACCTGGTAAGTCCTTCTTCCCAACCGGTAACCATTCTCAATATTTCCATAGTTGAAGTAATAATTGTTATAGAAATAGGGATTGTTCATCCACACATTGCTTCCGTAATAGTAAGGATAATACCCCAAGAAACCATAGTAAGAGTAGTACGGATCGTAAAAGTAGGGATCATAATAATCGTAAAAGTAGGGATCATAATAAAAAGGATTATAATAGTAGGAAGTATAGAAACTCGTTCTCCAGAAAGGGTTAAACGTATTGAACCCGTAAAAACTCCAGTCCCAGGGACTCGATCCAAAATAGGCATTACCAAATCCGAGGTTTAAAGAAAAATTGGATTGATCATCACAATTACAATCGTTATTTGTAGCATAATTATCATAGAACTGCTGAGCCGATTGATCGGAAAAATCATCATAAACCGTATCAGCAACAGGAGTATTGGGGTCTATTTGAACCACCTGACCTTGTTGATAATTTTTATCGGCAGCATGATCTACCACGGTTACTTGTTGATTAACAGGTGCGGGTGCCTGATTATCCTGTGAATAATAGACATCATCATAAGGCATATTTTGCAAACTTGAACAAGAAGTTAAGTAGAAAAAGCTGAAACTTACAAGGCCTAAAAAAATGTATTTTATCGTCTTCATGGCTTTATGTATTGTGCATCAATAAACATTGTTTATTTTTGCGGTTCATTTAAAAAGTTGCAAAGACTATACCAAAAACACAAAATGGCGAAAGAACTTACAAGCAGAAGTGAAAATTATTCACAATGGTATAACGATTTAGTGGTGAAAGCCGATCTGGCTGAAAACTCAGCAGTAAGAGGCTCAATGGTTATAAAACCTTATGGTTATGCCATTTGGGAAAAAATGCAAAGAATCCTTGACGATAAATTTAAGGAAACCGGACACCAGAATGCCTACTTCCCATTATTTATTCCAAAATCTTTTTTTAGTAAAGAAGCCGCCCATGTTGAAGGCTTTGCCAAAGAATGTGCTGTGGTAACGCACTACCGGTTAAAGAGCGATGGAAAAGGAGGAGTAGAAGTTGATCCGGATGCCAAACTCGAAGAAGAATTAATTGTACGCCCCACTTCAGAGACCATTATTTGGGACACTTACCGAAAATGGGTACAATCTTATCGCGATTTGCCCCTTTTAATCAACCAGTGGGCCAATGTGGTTCGTTGGGAAATGCGCACACGGTTATTTTTACGCACCGCCGAATTTTTATGGCAGGAAGGACATACCGCCCATGCCTCCCGCAACGAAGCCATCCAAGAGGCGGAGACTATTTTAAAAGTCTATGCCGACTTTGTTGAAAACTACATGGGAGTCCCTGTTTTACAAGGGGTTAAATCGGCCAGCGAACGTTTTGCCGGCGCGGTTGAGACCTATTGTATTGAAGCCATGATGCAGGATGGAAAAGCGCTGCAGGCCGGTACCTCGCACTTCTTAGGACAGAATTTTGCCAAAGCTTTTGATGTAAAATACCTGACCCGTGAAAACAAACAGGAATTTGTTTGGGCCACTTCATGGGGTGTTTCTACACGACTGATTGGTGCACTTATTATGGCCCACTCCGATGATAATGGCTTGGTGTTACCACCCAAGCTGGCCCCGATTCAAGTGGTCATTGTTCCTATTTTCAGAAAGCCGGAACAACTTGAAGCCATTACGGAAAAGGTAGACGAAATAATGCATGCCTTGCGTGCAAAAGGGATCTCCGTTAAATTTGACAACCGCGATACCCAAAAACCCGGATTTAAATTTGCCGAGTGGGAAATGAAAGGAGTACCGGTTCGATTGGCCATTGGCCCCCGTGACCTTGAAAACGGAACCGTTGAGGTTGCTCGTCGCGATACGCTTGAGAAAGAAATCCTCCACATGGAAAATATCGCCGGTAAGATTGAAAACTTACTGGAAAAAATTCAGGACAACATTTTCCAAAAAGCTTTGAGTTTTCGCGAATCACATACTTATAAGGTGGATACCTGGGAAGATTTTAAAGAGAAGATTGAAGCAGGTGGATTTGTTTGGGCTCACTGGGACGGCACGCCCGAAACCGAACAAAAAATCAAAGAAGAAACCAAAGCCACCATCCGCCTACTCCCTCTCGACGGCGCAAAAGAGAGCGGTAAATGTATTTACAGCAAAAAACCATCCGAAAGACGTGTGGTATTTGCAAAATCATATTAACCGGGGACAACAAATTATTTTGCAACTTATTGTAAATAAAAAAGGCGGCCATGGCCGCCTTTTTTATTGCTTATACACAAGCACCTTTATTATTTATCATCCACTTCTTCAAAGTCAACATCGGTCACTTCATCGTCACCACCGTTGCCTCCGGGAGCATTTCCGTCAGCAGGGCCTGCATTGGGAGGAGTTTGTCCGCCGGGAGCGCCTTGCGTTCCTTTGTACATATCCTCACTTGCTTTTTGCCAACTGGCATTTAATTTTTCCATGGCTGCGTCGATGGCAGCAATATCCTGCGATTTGTGAGCGGTACGCAATGCTTCCAAACCACTTTCAATTTCCGACTTTTTATCAGCAGGCAATTTATCACCATACTCTTTCAACTGCTTTTCTGTCTGGAAAATGAGCGCATCGGCAGCATTTAATTTATCCACTCTTTCACGTGCCTTTTTATCGGCTTCAGCATTGGCTTCAGCTTCCGATTTCATTTTCTTGATTTCTTCTTCCGACAATCCCGAAGAAGCTTCAATACGGATGCTTTGTGATTTACCGGTGGCCTTATCTTTGGCCGACACATTTAAAATTCCGTTGCTGTCGATATCAAATGTTACTTCAATTTGCGGCACACCACGTGGGGCCGGTGGAATTCCATCAAGATGGAACCGGCCAATACTTTTGTTTTGGTTGGCCATGGGTCTTTCACCCTGTAACACATGAATTTCTACCGAAGGCTGGTTATCAGCAGCTGTAGAAAATACTTCCGATTTCTTGGTCGGGATGGTAGTATTCGCTTCAATCAGCTTTGTCATAACGCCACCAAGCGTTTCAATACCTAATGAAAGCGGGGTAACATCCAGCAACAACACATCTTTTACTTCGCCTGTCAACACACCACCCTGAATAGCAGCACCAATGGCTACCACCTCATCGGGGTTAACCCCTTTTGAAGGTTCTTTGCCAAAGAAATCTTTCACGATATTCTGGATAGCAGGAATACGTGTTGATCCTCCCACAAGAATAACTTCGTGAATATCCGAAGCGCTCAAGCCGGCATCTTTCAAAGCCAGTTTACATGGCTCAATGGTAGCTTTAATCAGGTGATCTGCCAATTGTTCAAATTTAGCACGGGTCAGTTTACGCACCAAGTGTTTCGGCACACCATCAACCGGCATAATGTAAGGCAGGTTGATTTCTGTTTCGGTAGAACTGGAAAGCTCAATTTTTGCTTTTTCGGCAGCTTCTTTTAAACGTTGCAAAGCCATGGGGTCTTTTCTCAGGTCGAGGCCTTCGTCTTTTAAAAATTCGTCAGCCAGCCAGTTGATAATTACCTCATCAAAATCATCACCCCCCAGGTGCGTATTTCCATTGGTCGATTTTACTTCAAAAACACCGTCGCCCAGTTCAAGAATGGAGATATCAAAAGTACCACCACCCAAGTCAAACACAGCCACTGTTTCATCTTGCTTCTTTTTATCAAGTCCGTAAGCCAATGAAGCAGCGGTAGGTTCGTTGATGATACGACGCACTTTTAATCCGGCTATTTCACCGGCTTCTTTGGTAGCCTGACGTTGCGAATCGTTAAAGTAAGCAGGGACGGTAATCACTGCTTCGGTAACCGTTTGTCCCAGGTAATCTTCGGCTGTTTTTTTCATTTTCTGCAAAACCATGGCCGAAATTTCCTGTGGCGTGTAAAGGCGATCGTCAATTTTCACCCGTGGCGTATCGTTGTCACCTTTCACTACCTCGTAAGGCATGCGTTTGATTTCGCTAGTGGTTTCCGAGTAACTGTTTCCCATAAAACGTTTGATCGATGCCACCGTTTTCTTAGGGTTTGTGATGGCCTGCCGTTTTGCAGGATCACCAATTTTTCTTTCTCCATTTTCTGTAAATGCTACAATGGATGGTGTAGTTCTTCTACCTTCGCTGTTGGGGATCACGACAGGTTCGTTCCCCTCCATAACGGCTACGCATGAGTTGGTAGTTCCAAGGTCTATTCCAATTATTTTTCCCATTTATTTTCCTCCTTATAAGATTTATATTTCATTAATTTTTTTGATTTCACTTTAGTTTCAATTTGTTGTGCATTAGGTGGGCAATGATTATGCCAAATCAAATGTTTTCTGCCTTCAGCCGATGCACTTTGTGTCAATTTTTTTAAAAAACAGGGAATTCATTTCGTGTATATACATATTTTAAATACTGTTTTTCAATTATTTACGAATGTTTAAAAATACATTTTATCAAGATTTTTTATGCAGGAGTTACTCTGACAAAACGACAGCAAAACAAACGCTTTTACCCCTGCTTTGTCACTAAGAAACAAAAAATCCCGGGTTGGGTTGCAGCAAGTCAGAATCTTTATCTTTGTAAAAAATTTATAGGTACGCTGAATGAAAAAGTTACACGCTTACATGCTCCGGTCTTATCTCGGCCCTTTTGTCGTTACTTTTTTTATTACCCTATTTATTTTATTGATGCAATTTCTCTGGAAATACATTGACGATTTGGTGGGAAAAGGGCTCGACTGGGATGTTATTTTGCGATTATTGTTCTATGCTTCAGCCACCTTCGTTCCTTTAGCATTACCATTGGCTGTCTTACTTTCCTCGTTAATGACCTTTGGAAATTTGGGTGAGCATTATGAGTTGGTTTCGATGAAAAGCGCCGGAATTTCATTACACAGGGCCATGCGTCCCCTTACCATTTTGGCTGTCATTATTAGCATTAGCGCTTTTTTGTTTTCCAATTATGTCTATCCGGTGGCCAATTTAAAGTTCGGATCGCTTCTTTACGATGTTCGCCAGAAAAAACTTGCTTTTAACATAGAAGAAGGTGTTTTCGACAACAAATTAAACGGTTATGTTATTCGGGCAGGACGTAAAGATAAAGACAACAAAACCATTTACGATGTGATGATCTACGATCACACCCAACGCATGGGAAACACTAAAGTGACCGTGGCAAAAAAAGGCACGATGGAATTGACACCCAACCAGGAAAAAATAATTTTTACCCTGTACGACGGCTATTCCTATCATGACATCAGCAACGAAAAAGGCTATCGCAAAAAGCGACCCTTTGAATACATCCGGTTCAAAAAACAGATTCTCACCTTCGATTTATCACAGCTCGATTTGAGTCGAACCCGTGAAGACCTCTTCAAAAAGCATTACTCCATGCTCAATGTCAGGCAACTCAATCATGCCATCGACTCCCTAAGCAGCCAGATTGTACAACGCGAAGAGGCTTACCGGAAAAATGCTTTGCGCAAATATGGATCTCTGGCCAAACTGGACACGACAGCTCCCCAAACCGATCGTCCTGCCACTGAAACGCCGGCAAAACCCACCGACGGAAATAAAGTCAAGAAACCGGTTTATCCTTTGTTACTTAACTACAATGATGCCGCCCAGCTCGAAATCATCAACCTGGCACAAAAAAATACCCGAACAGCCAAAGACAATTTTATTTTTCATAAGGATCGCGTCATCAAACCAAAAAAGGAGCTGGTGATTCGACATGAAATTGTCTGGAATCAAAAATTTAAACTTTCTCTGGCTTGTTTGATTTTCTTTTTTATCGGGGCCCCTCTGGGAGCCATTATTCGTAAAGGAGGGTTGGGCATGCCAGTGGTGGTTTCGGTACTCTTTTTTGTAATTTATCATGTCATCTCGGTAACCGGTGAAAAAGCTGCACGCACAAGCGAAATGAGTGTTGTTTTGGGAGTATGGCTCTCCACCTTGGTTATCCTGCCCATTGGTTTGTTTCTCACCTACAAAGCCACTACCGACGCTCCTCTACTCGATGCCGACAGCTGGCGGAAATATATTGAAGAACATCGGTTTGTAAAAAAATTGATTCAACCAGGCCTCAAACTGCTTTCGAGCCTTAAATTGAAAAAATAATCAGCTTTCGCAACCATGGCTTATAAGATTCTCTTTCTGTGTAACAAATCGCCGTGGCCTCCCAAAGAGGGCGGCCCGATGGCGATGAATGAGCTAATTGAAGGGCTGGCAAAAGCAGGAAACCGGGTAAAAGTATTGGCTGTCAATTCGTATAAATATTCGGTCAGTCCGGAGGATATTCCAGATGACTACCGGCAACTGACACAAATTGAGTTCATTCGTCTAAATTTAAAGCCAAATCCATTCGCAGCACTATACAACTGGATAAGAGGCCGGTCGTACCATGTTCAACGTTTTATTTCGAAGGCCTTTGAAGCAAAACTCCAAACTATTTTGCAAGCCGAAAGCTTTGATATTGTACAGCTCGAAACCCTTTTTATGGCTCCGTACGTAAAAACAATCAGAGCACACAACCGGGCAAAAATTGTCCTGCGTGCCCATAATATTGAACATGTAATCTGGCAGCGAATTTCTCAACAAGAACATTCACGGCTCAAAAAAATCTATTTAAACCACCTCGCCAAAAGTCTCGAAAAATATGAACGGTCGGTTTTAAACCAATTGGATGGAATCTTACCCATTTCAGGAAAGGACGCGCAATTTTTTCAAGACAACTGTCACAAACCGGTAAAAAGTATTCCTTTTGGATTGGAAGCGTCGAAACCGCAATCCTCGCCAACAAGCGGTCACGAGGCAACCATCGTACACATTGGTGCCATGAATTGGATGCCCAACCAGGAAGGGATACGCTGGTTTCTGGAACAGGTTTGGCCACG
>Ga0114934_10000696_pt1 | contig 21340 bp, 15 predicted proteins | sample 4SBtaG_2_FD_99695 | JGI IMG/M metagenome (GOLD analysis project Ga0114934, IMG submission 99695) | Deep subsurface microbial communities from Kolumbo volcano to uncover new lineages of life (NeLLi) - 4SBTROV10_white metaG | ecosystem: Environmental > Aquatic > Marine > Volcanic ...
CATTTGAGATTTAGACCAATTGAGAAGGTTTAATAGCAAAGCAGCAGCGTTATCTGCATTATCACTTAACTCTGGTATAAGTTCATCAAACTCTTCTTGAGTGATGCTGTCTTCCTTTAAAAGATCTAGAAAGGCTTTTACACCAGTAATAGAATCTTTTAAGTCGTGAGATACTATAGAGAACAAACGGTCTTTAACTTGGTTCATTTCTTCCAAATGTATAGTCTGTTCTAAAAGAGAATCGTTTTGTAATTTATATTGCTTATTTTTTTCTTGAAGCTCAGTAGAGTATTCGTTTTTAGAGTGACCTTTAAGCATTATAATTATCAGAGCGATTAATGTAACAATGAAAGCCGCTCCTAAACCGTAAGCAATAAGCTTAAACTGCTTTAGTGTTTTGGTATTATCTATTGGATTAATAGTACTTAAAGGTTGCGTAATTTGGTTCTCTAAATTTGGATCATAAGGATCTTCAAATACTATAGGAGTTGCTTTCTTTTTATCTAAAGTATTTTTTAAAGCATGGTATTTACCTTGCCAATAAAAGGCGTTTTTATAATTACCTTTTATAGAATCAATAGAAACTCTAAGTTTATAATTTTTTAATAATTCAACATCATCATTTACTTGTTTGGTAAGTTTAAAAGCTTCGTTTAGCTGTATTTCAGCAGTTCTTATTTTTCTTTGTTGTATGTTTAATTTTGCAATACTATTAAGCGATCTTAAAATTCCTGCTTTATTTTTGTTTGCTCTATTAAGTTTTAAGCCTTCTAACAAATATGTTGTTGCTTTTACATAATCATTAAATTGTAAATATTCTTCACCTATTCTTGGTAAAATTTCACCACGTAAATTTTGATCTTTTTCAGAATCTAAATAGCTCAATAATTTTTCGTAATACTCAATAGCTTTTCGATACTCTTTACGCATAGAATATAATAATGCAATATTTTTTGTAGACATTTTTATGCCAGAACTATCTCGTAATTGCTCTCTTATTTTTAATGCTTTTACATTATACTCTAATGCTTTGTCAAATTGATTTGTGTTAAAGTATGCATCCGATAAGTTGTTGTAAGCTAAGCTTAATTCACGTCTTAGATTTTTACGTTCAAAAATATCAATAGCAGAGATTGAATATCTAAGCCCTTTGTTGTAATTCCCTCTTTTAATCTCAATAAGACCAATACTATTATTCACTTTAGCAATACCTAAAGAATCATGTAGTTGCGTGTAGATGCTAAGCGATTTGTTGTAATTATCTAAAGCATTATAATAATCATCTCTTTGTGAATAAATGAGTGCTTTATAATACTTTATTTCGGCAGTTGCTTTATGGTATTGTAATGTAGCAGATAATTTTTCGGTTTGTGAAATATAACCTAATGCCTTTTTATAGTCTTTAGAATCGTAATAGGATTTAATAATTTTAAGGGAAGTGTCAACCTTAGTAGAGTCTAGTTTTTGAAACGCAAATTGCATGACAAGACTATCCTGTTCTTTAGTTTGAGAAAAACTAGAGAATATAGTTAAGAAAATAGCAGTTAAGGTAATTAACTGTTTCATAAACTACAAACGGTTTTAGGTACAACAATAAATGTATTACCTAAACTTGCCCTGAGGGAGTGGAAAATTAAGCTCATACAACAAAGCAATACATTTGCTTTATAACAAAAAGTAAGTATTATCATCATTTGGGGTTGTGATTAATAGCTAAACAAAAGTTGCCAAAAGCAAGGGGAATGCCTAATTTCTGCGTTTTAATGCGAAAAAATTAGATGAATGGAACAATATTTTTTATAAAAAAAAGTTGCTATCGACCAACTGCAAAAATCATAGGAAAACTACACTTTTGTCGATGAAATGCATAATGTTAATGGGTGAAAGTACTTTTAATCGTAAGTATTTGATATTAAAACCTTTAAAGTTATGTTAAAGTAATTTGAATTTTCTTAATTTTTTAATTTTAACGTCTTTCAGAATTTAAACGCACAATTTATTTTTTATAACTTTTAGTTGTTAATCTTTTTATTAGTGATGATATTAAAACCTTTTTAAAAGTTTTATCTTTGCTCACTTAAAAAGTTACAATTAATGAATCTTCAGGATACTTTATCAAAACACATAAAGCAAGCAATTCATAACCTATATAGTGCAGAAATAGAAACTGTAGAGTTTCAAGCCACACGTAAAGACTTTGAAGGAGATATTACTGTGGTGACATTTTCAATGCTTAGAGTGGTTAAAACGAATCCTGTACAATTAGGAGAAGCATTAGGGAACTATTTAGTTGGACATGTTGATACCGTTAGTAGTTTTAATGTTGTGAAGGGTTTTTTAAATATTGTAATTGCAGATGCTGTTTATCTAAACTTTTTTAATGCTATAAAAGAGAAACCAAATTTTGGATATGTTACTCCAAATGCTAATGATACAGCCATTATGGTTGAGTATTCATCTCCAAACACAAACAAACCATTACACCTTGGTCACATACGGAATAATTTATTAGGCTATAGTGTATCTGAAATTTTAAAAGCATCCGGAAAAAAAGTCTATAAAACTCAAATTATTAACGATCGAGGTATTCATATTTGTAAAAGTATGTTGGCTTGGAAACGATTTGGAAATGAAGAGACTCCTGTAAGAACGGGATTAAAAGGTGATAAGTTTGTTGGTAATTATTACGTAAAATTTGACCAAGAATATAAAAAGGAAGTTGAAGAGTTGATAACTCATGGAATTGCTGAAGACGAAGCTAAAAAGCAAGCGCCAATTTTAATAGAAGCTCAACAAATGTTGCTTAAATGGGAATCAGGAGATGAAGAAACGGTTGCACTCTGGAAAATGATGAACCAATGGGTTTATAATGGTTTTGAAATTACCTATAAGAACTTAGGTGTAGATTTTGATTGCTACTATTATGAGAGTAACACTTACCTTTTAGGCAAAGAGTTTGTAGTTGAAGGTTTAAAAACAGGTATCTTTTTTAAAAAAGAGGATGGTTCGGTTTGGTGTGATTTAACTAGTGATGGTCTGGACGAAAAAATTGTATTACGTGCTGATGGGACTGCGGTTTATATAACACAAGATATTGGTACTGCTATACAGCGTATTAAAGATTATCCAGATGTTGGTGGCATGGTTTACACCGTTGGTAACGAACAAGATTATCATTTTAAAGTGCTGTTTTTAATTCTTAAAAAACTAGGATTTGAATGGGCAAAAAATCTTTATCATTTAAGTTATGGGATGGTAGATTTGCCAAGTGGTAAAATGAAGAGTAGAGAAGGAACAGTTGTAGATGCCGACGATTTAATTATAGAAATGACCGCAACAGCTCAAGAGATTTCTCAAGATTTAGGCAAACTAGATGGATATTCACAAGATGATAAAGAAAGTATTTATAATACTATAGGCTTAGGTGCATTAAAGTATTTTATTTTAAAAGTAGATCCTAAAAAGCGTATTCTTTTTGACCCAAAAGAGTCAGTCGATTTTCAAGGAAATACTGGCCCATTTATACAATATACTTATGCACGTATTCAGGCTATTTTACGTAAAGCTACTTCGACTTCGCAAAGTGATCTAAATACTGTAAATCTTCACCCAAAAGAAAAAGAACTTATTAAACAATTACAACTGTTTCCAGAAGTGATTCAGAATGCTGCACAAAATCACAGTCCTGCGTTAATTGCAAATTATACCTATGATTTGGTAAAAGATTTTAATTCGTTTTACCAAAACGTTTCTATACTTGGTGCCGAAAACCAAAATGAAAAATTATTTAGAGTACAACTTTCGCAAGTAGTTGGTAATACTATTAAAAATGCGTTTAGTTTGTTAGGTATTAATGTTCCAGAGAGGATGTGATTATAAATTATTTTATCTAGCTTTTTTTGAATATAACCAAGCACCAAATGCCAATATTATATATAGTAATATGATTACAAGCATTTGTACCCATTTATTAGAAAATTCATAATATAAAATAAGTATTCCACCCAACGATAAACCAATTATAGAAAAAGTTGTTAAGATTTTAGAAGACATGGTTTTATCTCTTATTTTATAATTGGCAACTGCCATTAATAAAGAGACTAACAAAAAAGTAATGCTTCCAAATTCTAAAATTAATTCTAGTCCACCAATAAGTATTAAAATACTAGCCATTACAGCCATAGCAATAATAGCATTTTGGGGGCTGGAATTTTTTTTTATGGATAGCCAATGAGGGAAAAACCCATCTTTAGCAATAACAGACATTTGTCTTGACGATCCAAAAACGGTTCCACTAATTGCACTACTAGTAGCTAAAACAGCACCAAGAATAACGAGATTGGTTCCTAAACTACCAAGTATATTTCCAGCTCCAGCCGCTAAAGCATATTCTTTATTTTTTATAAGATCTTCAGTTGGAATCGCAAATAAAGCACCTAAAGAAATAACAACATAAATTAATACAGCCAAGGCTATAGCTGAATAAATAGCTCTAGGAATATTTTTTTGCGGATTAGTCATTTCATTTACAGCATTAATAACCAGTTGAAACCCTTCATAAGCCACAAAGGTTAATGAGGCTACTATTAGTATAGAAAACACACTTGAATTTTTAGCATCTAATGCCATGTTATCTATAAAGACACCAAAGTCGGTAGTACCATGTTGCATCAAAACAATTGAAATAATAGTTAGTACAATTAATTTAGTATATACCATTAAATCTTCAATTTTCCCCATTCCATTTACACTCCAAATGTTTATTAAAGTAAAGAGGCCAATTACTCCAATAGCAAGCAATTTTCTTATCCAAATATCATCTGCAAAAGAAGTACTGCTAATTGCATATGATGCAAAAGTATAAGCATACAAAGCTAACGTGCTTATATAACCAAAAATAACAAACCAACCAATTGCAGATGCTGAAAACGGAGAATTAGGATATGTTTTTTTATAAAATGAATAGGTAGCACCTTCATCTTTATAATATAATCCTAATTTAACATAAGAATATGCAGCTAAAGCGGCAATGAATCCACCTATTATTATGGCAATTGGAGTTAGATTTCCAATCATTGAAACTGAAATTCCTAAAATAGTAAAGATGCCACCACCAACCATTCCCCCCAAAGCAATAGCAATGAGTTCTGCCAATCCTAAATTTTTATTTCGTTTTCTATGTATAGTCATAATATATTTAAATTACTTTATTCGTTCTTTTAGTTTAGATCGATAAACATACCCTAAGCTAAGTTCAGTAAAATCGGCTTGTCCAAAATTGGCATTAATATGAGCTGCTAGATACAAATTATGCTTTGGTGTTTTTTCATTTGTAATAAAGTAATATTTAAGACCAATACGGCTAGATATAGTACGTTTTATTTCATAATACCAATCGAGTTCACCTAGTTTAACAATTAGTTCATTATTTACATTTCTAAAAGAATATCCTGCATTGAGTTTCCAATCTATTTGGTAAAAAGGTTTATGAATATTTAATCCTAGTTCAAACTCAAAACCAAAGTGATCCATCAGTATTTCAACGGATCCAAATAGCCCAAAATTGGAAGCATACCCAAAAGGATTTGTTTTAAAAATTGGAAACTCTTCTTCTACTAACGCTTCATTATTTTTAATATAATCGTAGTAGTGTTTATAAAAGCGATAATAAAATCCACCACCAAACTTAAACGTTTTATTTACAATTTTCCCAGCAGAGAAAGTCACTGTATATACCGGTTTTTTATCGTTAAATATTTCTGAAAGCACATTTTGTCCAAATCCAAATCGAGTAGAGAAGTAAGTTTGATGTGTATTCACTTTTTTGGGCTTAGGCAATGGCTCCTTAAAATTAGTATGGGACGATTTTGAATCTATAGTTGATGAAATACTCAACAATAACGAATTAAGACCTTGGTTAGGCAATCTAGAATGACCGTTAGAGTGGTGAATTAAACCAAAACCAAAGCGCCAATTCATTGTGCTATTTTTAAACATATTATAATACATAAAAGCCCGAATAGACATGTTTAATTTGGTAGTAATTGCTTTATTAAAAGGATTTGTCTCTAAATTATACTGTGTGTCCATATAAGAACCACCAACACCCATTAAAAAGTGCCAACGTTTGTGTAATTCAAACTCCATGAAAGGCATTATTGTATAGGCTTTCCCTATTTTTTCAGTATTCCCAAAGTCAATTATGGATAATGACACTCCAGTTTTAGGGTAGTTTAATCTTACAGCCCATTCTTTGTCATTGGTTCTGTTATACTTTCCAAAGCCTAAAAAAATCCCTTTTTGTAAATTGGTTTTTGGAAACCCTTCATTAGCTTCAAGAGTTTTGCCAATAATAAACTCTGGAGTTAAAAAAAAGGATGTATTCTGAGAAGAATTATTGGTTACTTGACTTAATCCTTTTGTACTTATAAAAAAAATAAGCAAGAAGTAAAAAAGTTTTTTCCGATGATAAATTATATTAGTTGTCAATAAGTTTAAAAATAGTTAGTTGTTATAATTGACTAAGTTAGTTTTTTAAAATTACACTTAATTTTTAAAAGACTTATCTGGGTACTCAGGAACTTTTGGAACCTCTCTAGGGTCTTCAGAGATACGCTTCTTTAAAAACTTAATAGCAGCTATAAGTTGTGCATCTTCACCTTTAAAAGTAGCATGAGGTAAATTATCGACCACAATATCTGGTTCAAAACCATGGCCTTCAATTAACCAAGTGCCATCATTTCCATATACGCCAAACATTGGCGCTCTTGCAATACCTCCATCACTTAATCGGTTTACAGCACTTAGCCAAATTTCGCCTCCCCAAGTTCGTGTGCCTATTGCTGCCCCAAGATTTAGTTTTTTAAAACCATCAGCAAAGGCCTCACCATCAGAAGCTGTGTTTTCATCAATTAAAATTACAACGTGTCCTCTAAAAGCGTATGGCATATTCCAATACTGTTTTCCTGAGCGTCCTTTCCAATACATCCATGATTTTCGTAATAATTTCTCTAAAATAAAACTTTCAATATTTCCACCTCTGTTATGTCTTACATCAATAATTAATCCTTGTCTATCAAAAACAGGATAAAACTCTTTATACCATTGGTTAATATCTCTACTTCCCATAGCTTGAAGATGTACGTAACCTACAGTATTATTTGTTTCCTTTTCAACTTCTAATCGTCTAGAATATTCCCAATCTCTATATCTTAATCCATACATGTTTCCTATGGGTTCAACAATAATATCCTTACTTACAGAACCTCGTTTAATGTTAAGCTTTACTTGTTTGCCGACTTGGTTTCTTATAAGTGCACCAATATCTAAAACAGATAATGCGGCTTTTCCATTTACTTTTGTAATTATATCTCCAATTTTTACGTCTAAATAAGAATCGTCTAATGGCGATTTTTCGTTTGGATAATCTGGGTCGGCTTTATAGATGTATTCAATCTTAAATCCACCTTTGCTTTCATCTCTACTAAACCGTGCTCCTAAATTTGCAACAGCAATATTTTGATTATCAGTTCTAGTATCTCCACCTCTAACACTTGTGTGAAGTGCTGCCAATTCACCAACAAAGCGCCCAATTAAATCGGATAATTCATTTCTAGTTGAAACGCGATTCACAAGTGGAAAGTACTTATCATACATTGTTTTCCAGTTTACACCATGCATATTCTTGTCATAAAAATAGTCACGCTCCATACGCCATGCATCAGTAAATATTTGTTTCCAATCTTCTTGAGGCGTTATAGCAAATTGCCAAGAACTTAAATCTATTTTGCTATTATTTAAGTCGTTTACTTTGCTAGTGCCAGCATCAATCATATAAAAATTGTTTTGCTTTCTAACTAATATTTTTTTGCCATTCCCTGTAACCGAAAAGCTTCTTATACCTTCAACCATAGTTTTTAGTTTTACATCTTCATTTCCAATTTTTAAAACTGCCAAGTCTGTTTTAGAGTTTACACCTGTACTACTGGTCATTAAATAAATGGCTTTATTGGTTACGGATAAGCCTCTGTAATTCCCGGGTTTTATAGGCACTTCATTTATTCTTTCAATAATACCAACCTTGTCTATGTTTACTTTTACTGTATTTTTAGCATCTTCTTTGTTGTCTTTCTTAGAAACTAATTCATCATTTTTTCTAAATGGGGATCTAGTGCCTTTTTGTAAAGCAATGTGGTATAATTTTTCTCTTACATCAAAATAGGGTTCAGGTTGTCTTGGTCCCCAAGGGGAACCGACTAAAGTTGTGAAATTCCTATCAGACAAAAAGTAAATAAAGTTCCCATCAGGACTCCAACTAGCAAACCTACTATTTGCTCTATCTGTTGTTATTGGGAAGGTTTCATCAGAATCGATGCTATACAATAGTATTTGAGCCATAGTATTATTTGCCACTTGTACAAACGAAATCCATTTGCTATCAGGAGACCACGAAAAATCATAAATACCTTCTTGATTATTAGATATTTTTTTACTGATTCCAGTAGTAGTATTTAATATGAACATATTGTTTTCTAAATCATCATAAGCTAGCCATTTTCCATCTGGAGAAGGTTTTCCGGCATATCTTAAAACTTGACCATCTTTTGTAATTGCTTGAGAATCATCCTCGCCACTGGCTTGCATTTTAATGAATTCAAATTCTCCACTTTCATCAGATAAAGTGTAAATGTACTTTCCATCAGATGAAAAAGTAGCATCTCTAAATCGTACATCTTTTTTATCGGTAAACTCAATAAATCTTCCAGATTTAACAGGGGCAATAAAAGCACGACCTCTGGCAGTTATCACAATTCTATTTCCTTCACTATCTGGATTTACTGAGCTTATATATTTTTCTGGTTTATCAACCCATTTTTCTCTAAGTTGATCAAGGTCAGATGTAAGACGAATATTAATTTTATTTTTAGTGTTAGCTTTAATATCATAATGCCAAATATCTGCCCCTAATTGATATACAATGTGGCCATTATCTAGTTTTGCGTATCTAATATCAAAACCTGTATGATTGGTGTGTTGTTTTAAATCGTTTCCATACTCATCAATAGACCAAATATTCATAATACCATCTCTATCCGTAATAAAATAAACACGTCCATTATACCACATTGGGTGATGGCTTTCACCAGTATAATCAGTAGTAAGTTTAATGGCTTCATTGCTGCCATAAGTAAACTTCCAGATTTGTCTTGCGGTTCCCCCTTTATAACGTTTGGTAACATTACCATGATACGAAGGTCTTACGAAATAAACTGTATTTCCCGTGTTATCAAAAGATGCCTCACTTGCTTGACTTAAAGGGATTCTATATTTCTCTTTGGTTTCAGGGTTAATGGTGACCAACTGTCTATTTGGAAGTGTTGAAAAGGCTCTTGTATCATAAGTTATTTTACCATCCGGAGTCCAACAATTTACAATGGAAAAGTCACTTTCATAAGTCCATCGCATAGGTAATCCGCCAGTTATTGGCATGGTGTAAACTTCAGTAGGTCCTTCATAACTTGCTGAAAAAGCAATAGTTTTTCCATCAGGGGATATTGATGGCCATCGTTCTTCTTCTGCATGTGTAGTTAACCGTTGTGCTAATCCGCCAAAAAGCGAAACTGACCAAAGGTCTCCTTCAGCAGAAAAAACAACTGTATTCCCATGAACATCAGGAGTTCTGTAATAGCCTTCAAACCCTTGAGGAAATACTGAAAATGAAGTTAAAATGAAAGAGAATAATAATACATAGAAATGAGGAATAGAAAATAATTTCTTAAAAATCATATTGTATAGCTTTAATTATTTAGAATTCAATAAAAGTAGATTGACAAACGTATTTGAGATAAGCTAAGTTAGTATATTTATATTCAATTTCAAATACTAAAACTTTACTCTAAAACTAAAGTTTGGCGTAATGCCTAAAGATAAAATTTCGACCTTAGATATCGTATTATCATCATTAATAGAGTAGTAGGCGTTAATTATATTTGCTTTATTTAAAACATTCCAAAGTGAAAAGCCCACTATTGCATCAGAATTATCAGCAATTTTAAAAGTATATGTAGATGAGAAATCAGCTCTCAAATAATCATCTAAATTACTGCTATTTGGTGCATTGAAATTTATAAAGTTGTTAGTCAACTGATTATTTGTGTCAGGTTCTGTAAATGGTTTCCCAGTACGCCAATTTAAACCTAAAGCAAACTTGAATTTGTTGATGGAATAAGTTCCAGCAAAGGTAAAAGCGTGTCTAACATCAACATTATTCGGAAATGCTTTATTAAAATTAAGACCCTTAAATGTATAATCATTTTTACTATACGAATAGCTTAACCATGCACTCACATTTTTAAATTGTTTGTTAATTAAAAAATCGACGCCTTTCACTTTGTAACTACCAATAGCATTTACAAATTGATATTGATTTTGAAACCCCTGACTTCGTGTTGTAATTCCATCGACTTGCTTTATATAAGCTTCAGCACTGATTATTAGATTGTTTTTATTAAAATGAAGTCCTGTGGAAAGTTGTTTGCTTTTTATTATTGGGATAGTACTGTTGTTAGACAAAATCCAACGGCGTTTTTCAATACCTAAAAAATCATTTTGTAAGTCTATAATTTGTGATGTAGTTTGACTTTTTAATTCGCCTAGAATCTCTAAACGAAAATGATCTAGTAAGCGTTGATTAAAACTCAGGCGTGGTTCAATAAGTATTTCTGAAAATTTATCGAAATAATTAGCGCGTACTCCAAGCCTTATATTAGTATTTTGTGAATTTGACACAAATCTAATATCATTAAAAACAGCGTGGGTTCTTAACACTTCTTTTATAAGTCTTCTAAAAATGGGATTGTTTAAATCTTCTAAATTACTAATGCCTATTTCGGTAAACTGATAACCACCATTTAAAAATATATTATCATTAATTTGGTACTTGTAATGAACCTTTAAGCCATTATCAATAACTTCATTTTCTTGAATTAAACGTTGGTTATTAATTACATCAAAATTAGTAGCTTCTAGGGCATAACTTGACAAATAAAGCTGTATTGATGATGAAAATTTCGAGGACCATTTTCTAGTATATTCAACAGAAGCTGCAAGGTTGCTTTGTGATAATTTACTATTTAAAGCTTCATCTACATCATTTATTCTTGATTGTTCTTCATAATTTAAATTATTGAAAACATTTAAAAAGTTAATACGAAATTTGTCTTTTTTAGAAATGTTATATAATAGTTTAGCTGTAACATCATAAAAGTAAAACCGTTCGTTTCTGGAAATAGAATTATTTTGGTTTTTGGTAAGATCTGTGTCTTGAAAAATACGTTTGAAATATTGGTCGTATGTTGGTGTTAAAATTAAATCGGTAACTGATCGTCTTGCTGATAATTGTATTTCGGTTTTTTTGCTTAATGGTATTTTTGCGTAAGCACCAGCATTTATTAAATTAAAACCTGCGCCGCCTGATACAGCTTTGCTAATAACGTTTGATGAGCGCATGTCAACAATACTAGAAACACCGTCACCATACATAGAACTAGTTCCATTTTTTGATACTATTACATCTTGAGTTAAATACGGATTAAAGGCAGAAATTAATCCAAAAAAGTGGCCAGATTGGTACATTTTAATACCATCCCAAAGTATAAGATTTTGATCATGTGTACCCCCTCTAATGTTTACATTAGAAACGCGCTCGTCTACACTTTGAATACCAGGCAGTGCTTGTATTACTTGTAGCACATCCGGCTCAATGAGTCCCGGTAGAATACCAAAAGTGTTTGGCTTTAAGATTGTTGTACCGTCGTTTTTTAAGGAGATACCTTTTGTAAGGTAATCGGTTAATACAACTTCATCTAATAATTGAGTGCTAAATGGGTTGGGATGTTTTCCTTTTTTAATAACAATAAAAGTATTGTTGAGTCTTTCAAAAACTAAATTGGTATTATTTTCTAGGTAGATTAGTAGTTCTTCAAACGATAATTTTTGTGCAGGAACATTAATAGTTTTTCCTTTCAAGTTAGCATCAGCATAAGAAAATTGAACGTTATATTGTGTTTCAACTTGTTTTAAAAAAGAAATAAGCATTTGCTGTTCTTCTTTAATTGATTGCGCTTCTGCATTCAAAAAACTAAAGAAAAATAAGAGAATATATAGAAAAACTAAAGTTGTTCTACTCACGCGATAATACTATAGCTTTATTGTTTTGTAAACTATAATTTAGATTTAACGGTAAAGTTATAGATTTTAGTGCAAGTTCTTTGTTGTTGTGTACAAAACTTCCAGTAAACAACTGTTTTAAATCTATATCTTGAGGATTAATTGTAACATTGTATTGCCTTTCAAACTCGCGTATTACGTAAGAGAAAGGCATACTCTTAAAGGTGCTTTTATTGTTAATCCATGACGGATTTAAGGCTATTTCTTTTTCTCTAGCAATAATTTCCCCATCTATTAATAAAAAGCTGTTTCCTGGTTTAAGAATTACAATGTTTGTATTGTGAGTTACCTTAACAGAACCTTCATAACAAATAACTTCAAAATAATTATTACGCTGCTTTATATTAAATTGAGTTCCTAAAACAGTAACCGATCCTGCTGAGGTATTGACATTAAATTTAGAACCTTTAGTCACTTTAAAAAAGGCCTCACCTTTAAGTGAAATATCACGATTGGTTTTCCATTCACTTTTATTATAAGTTATGGTTGAAGATGCATTAAGCGATATTTGAGATGCGTCAGGTAATTGTATTTCTGTTTTTTGAGCGGCAAGTGTAGATATGTTTGTGTCTAATGTTGTAGTATAATAATACACGCTAAATGAAAGTGCTAATATTGCAGCAATTCGTAAAACAGGCCTTAACCAATTTTTAGAACGTTGCTCAGAATTAATATGCATTAAAGCAGTATTAAGCTCCTCCGAAGTATTGTATTCGGGAGCTTTAAACTGCATTACGCTATCTGATAGTTGTACTAAATCGTTATAATCTTCAAGCTGTTTAAAGGCTTCAAGTTCTTGAACGTTTAGTTCATTATCCAACCATTTCTTTATTAAATCTTCTCGTTTCATAATTCTTCTTACAACTATATAACAATTAAACTTTAAAAACTCCTACCTTAATAATTAAATACCTTTAATGTCTTCTCTTAATTTTTTAAGTGCACCATAAATTCGTTTCTCAACAGCTTTAGTCGAAATGTCTAAAAGTTCGGCTATTTCTCTATGTTTTTTGCCTTCAATTCTATTTAGCAAAAAGGCAGTACGTTGTGCTTCGGTTAAATTTGCAATGGCGCTTTGCAATTTTTTCATATACTCATTGCCTTCTAAAATAAATTCTGGAGTTTCATTTGTAGATGTTTTGGGTTTTACATTTTTATATTTTAAAACCACTTTTTGATGAGCTGCCTCATTCAGCATTAAATTATTGGCAACAGTAAATAAATAAGATTTTGCCTTGTTTGGGCTTATAGTATTACAATTTTCCCACAGTTTAATAAAAGCATCTTGCACTTTGTCTTTAGGGTTAAAAGATTCACCAAATTTATAATATAAAAAGTCATGTAGACTTTTAGAGTATTTTGTAAATAGTGTAGAAAATAAATTTTCATTACAAATATTATCACTTATATCTATATTCATATATCATAATTTGGAACTATAAAAATAAAAAAAAAGAAACTTACGGGTAGGAGTTTTTAAAGTTTAACTGTTTTATATAAAAAATCAAGTTTAATTAAAACCTACATTATGAAAACGAAATTTACAAAAGCACTGTTATTTACCTTTTTTGCCCTTTTAGCTTTTACATCTTGTCAAAATGAGATAACTGAGATTACTCAACCTGATAGTGAACAAGTTATTGCCCCAAATTCTGCTTTGGCTAGTCTTATGACCGCTACATCTGCAAATGATGGAGCTATTGACAATATAATGGATGCAGCAGACTGTGCATCGATAAGTTTACCAGTAACTGTAATAGTGAATACAATTACTATTACAATTAACACAGTTGAAGACTTAGAACTTATTAAAGATATTTTTGAAGAGTTTAATGATGATGATGATGAAATAGAATTTATTTTCCCAATTACAATTATTTTAAATGATTATTCAGAAATAGTTATAGAAAACCGTGATGAATTGAGAGATTTTATTGAAAGCTGCAATAGTGGTGAAGACCGTATAGAATGTGTTGACTTTGTATATCCTATTTCGTTTTCCATTTTTAACACAGAGTTTCAGGTTATTGATACTGTAGTTATTGAGAATGATGAAGATTTATATCATTTTTTAGATAGATTAGACGATGCTGATGGAGGTGCAATAATTGCAAGCTTAAATTTCCCTATAACTATGATTTATGCAAATGGAGAAACTGTAGAAGTGCATAATAATCAAGAATTAGAGCGCGTAATGAACGAAGCAGAAAGCATGTGTGACGATCATGCAAACGACTGTGATATAGACGTAGTAGATGAATTTTTAATGGAGTGTCATTGGAAAATACATTATTATAATGAAGATGATAATTACAGACCATATGATGTATTCTTTTTAGAAAATGGCGAAGTAAATATAGTAGGTGAATTGGCAACAGTTGCAATAACTGGCATATGGAATACTTCCGTAACTGACGCTGGAGTTGTATTAACTATTTCAGAATTAACTGAATTTTCTGAAGAATTAGAAGGGGATTGGTTAATAGTTGAATGTCATAATGATCGTTTTAAACTTGTTAGAGAAAACACAGGAGCGGATAACACAAGAATAGTAATTAAACAACATTGTGCTGACGAACCAGATTGTGGTCCACAACAAGTAAGATCATTTCTAAATGAATGCCAATGGTTTGCAGGTTCAAATTTATTTGATAATGTGCCAAATGGAGCATTTCATTTTCTAGAGAATCATGTATTAGTTGTTGTTAATTCAAATACTGGAGAAGAAATAGTTGGAACTTGGAATGTAGAACTTACTGACTCAGGAATAATACTTGAAATAGAATTACCTGCACCATATGATATAATCTCAAAGAGATGGAAAATTTCAGAGTGTGGAGAACAAAGAGTAAAAATGATAAATGGAGATTATTATCTTGTTTTTGAAAGAGAATGTCAAAATAATCCTTTTGAATGTTTTCAAAATAAAGAAGTCGTTATATGTGATGATGGAGATGTTTTTGATGGAATTGCAACATTTAATTTGAATGAGGTTTATGCAAACTGTCCTCAAGATAATGTCGAAATCACATTTCATACCAGTGAAGCTGATGCACATGCTAATATAGATGCGTTACCTTCTATGTATACGAATATTGAAAATGGACAACAGTTAATAGCCAGAGTTACATTGGCAGGAACAGATCATTATGAACTTTTCTTAGTTGTTTTATTTGTAGAAGACTGCAATCCAAACTGTACTGAAACTCAAGTAGATGCTTATTTAGTAGAAGCTAATTGCCATTGGGTGCCAGTTGTAATAAATGGAAGTAATGATTTTATTGATTACGATTTTTATTTCAATGCCAATCAAGATTTGGTAGTAACGATTAACGGTACTGAAACTGTAGGAACTTGGATGACTACTCAAGGCGCTGATGGAGTTGTTGTTAGTATAAGTCAAATAAATGAAGCATTATTACAACAATTTAACGGAGAATGGTTGGTTGTTGAATGCGGAGCAGATCGTTTTGTGCTTACTAATAATAATATAGAATTAGTCTTAGAGCGTGAGTGTCAATAAGAAATTAAAAGAAAACTATTAGCTTAATAAGCTTTAGTTGTTTTTAGTTATTGGTTAGTTAAAAAAGGTTGCAATTCTTTGCAGCCTTTTTTTTATAAACTTAACTTCAATAATACGCCTCAAATTGTTAAATTTGCAATTCTAAAATTTGAAGCAAATATGTTTGATAATTTAAGCGATAAGCTAGATAAAGCACTTCACGTTCTTAAAGGACATGGAAGTATAACTGAGGTAAATGTTGCCGAAACTCTTAAGGAGGTTCGTCGTGCGCTTTTAGACGCCGATGTTAACTTTAAGATTGCAAAGGAATTTACAAATAGAGTTAAAGAAAAAGCCCTAGGACAAAATGTACTTACCAATTTACAACCAGGTCAACTTCTAGTTAAGATTGTAAAAGATGAGCTTACTGCGTTAATGGGTGGAGAAGCTGCTGGTATAAACTTATCAGGTACACCATCAATAATTTTAATGTCTGGACTGCAAGGGTCTGGTAAAACAACTTTTTCTGGCAAGCTTGCTAATTATCTTAAAAATAAAAAAACAAGAAAGCCTTTATTAGTTGCGTGTGATGTGTATCGTCCAGCAGCGATAGATCAGTTACATGTAGTTGGAGAACAAATTAACGTTGAGGTCTTTAGCGATAGAGGGAACAACGACCCGGTAGCTATTGCTAAAGCGGGTGTGGCACATGCTAAAGCTAATGGATTTAATGTAGTAATTATTGATACAGCTGGTCGTTTAGCAGTAGATGAAGCGATGATGACCGAAATATCAAACATCCATAAAGCTGTACAACCGCAAGAGACCTTATTTGTAGTTGATGCTATGACAGGGCAAGATGCTGTAAATACTGCAAAAGCCTTTAATGATATTTTAAATTTTGAAGGTGTTATTCTTACAAAGCTTGATGGAGATACTCGTGGTGGAGCAGCAATTTCAATAAAGTCTGTGGTTAATAAACCTATTAAGTTTATTGGTACGGGTGAAAAGATGGAAGCTATTGATGTGTTCTATCCGTCTCGTATGGCCGATCGTATTTTGGGCATGGGAGATGTTGTGTCTTTAGTAGAACGTGCTCAAGAACAATTTGATGAAGTAGAAGCACGAAAGCTACAAAAGAAGATTGCAAAGAATCAATTTGGGTTTGATGATTTTTTGAAACAAATTCAGCAAGTGAAGAAAATGGGGAATATGAAAGATCTCATGGGCATGATTCCTGGTGCTGGAAAAATGATGAAAAATATTGATATTGATGATGATGCTTTTAAAAGTATTGAAGCTATCATACATTCAATGACACCAGAGGAGAGAACAAAACCAGTAATTCTTAATGCGAGTAGAAAAAAACGTATTGGCAAAGGCTCAGGGACTTCTGTTCAAGAAGTAAATCAGTTGCTAAAGCAATTCAACCAAATGAGTAAAATGATGAAAATGATGCAAGGTGGAGGTGGTAAGAAGATGATGCAAATGATGCAGAATATGCCCCGATAATATTCACAATCTAAACCAACATACAAACATGACAATTTTAGACGGAAAAAAAACAAGCAATGATATTAAGGATGAGATTGCTAACCAAGTAAATACAATGAAGTCTAAAGGCGAAAAAGTGCCGCATCTTGCTGCAATTCTTGTTGGAACTGATGGGGCAAGCATGACCTATGTAAATGCAAAAGTAAAAGCTTGTGAACGTATTGGCTTTAATTCTACATTAATTGATTTACCAGAAGATACGTTAGAAACAACGTTATTAGAAAATATTGAAAAACTCAATAATGATCCAGATATTGATGGCTTTATAGTTCAACTTCCTTTGCCAAAACATATTGACGAGCAAAACGTATTAATGGCTGTGAATCCAAATAAAGATGTGGATGGTTTTCACCCAACAAATGTTGGAAGAATGACATTAGATTTACCTTCTTTTTTACCAGCAACACCTTTTGGTATTTTAGAATTGTTAGAACGTTATAATGTTGAAACATCAGGAAAAGATGTTGTAGTTATTGGTAGAAGTCATATTGTAGGTCGTCCGATGAGTATTTTAATGAGTCAAAAACGTAAAGCGGGAAATGCAACTGTTACAGTTGCTCATAGTCGTACAAAAAACTTAAGTGAAGTTACTAAAAGAGCAGATATTATTATCGCTGCACTTGGTATTCCTGAATTTTTAACTGGTGATATGGTAAAAGAAGGCGTTACAATTATAGATGTAGGTATTACACGTGTTCCTGATGAAACAAAACAAAGAGGTTACCGACTTGCAGGCGATGTGCATTTTGAAAGTGTGAGTAAAAAAGCAGGCTATATAACTCCTGTTCCTGGTGGAGTTGGACCAATGACCATTGCAATGTTACTTAAAAATACTTTGCTTGCAAGAGAAAGAAATAGGTGAATTTATTATTTTGCAAAGAGTTGATTTATATTTTTAAAAGATTTAAACTCTAATGCATTTCCTGAAGGGTCTTTAAAAAACATCGTTGCCTGTTCACCAATTTCGCCTTCAAATCTAGTATAAGGTTCAATTATAAATTTGATGTTTTTTTGCTTTAATTGTGTGGCTAAATCATGAAAAGTATCCCAAGGTAAAACAACTCCAAAATGTGGTACAGGAACATCTTTACCATCTACAGAATTGGTGTGCAAATTGTCTTTTTCTTCGTTTGGTTTATAATGAATAACCAATTGATGACCATAAAAATTAAAATCTACCCAATGTTTACTGCTTCTTCCTTCGACGCAACCTAAAGTTTCTCTATAAAAAACTCTACATAATTCCAAATTATTTACAGGAATAGCAAGATGAAAAGGAGGAATTTGTGACATGGTTTAATATAAAAGGTAAATCTACATTTTTCTTTTAATACAATCAATTTTCCAAGTCGGATATATAATTGTTTCTGCTTTATCGACCCATTCTCCAACCCATTTATAACCTAATTCACTTATATCATAAAATGTTAATCGATAAAAACCTTCCATACCATTTGGAGCTTTTTGATCACGATATAAAATAATTTTTCCATCTTCAGTTTTATTTCCTTCCCAAACGGGTAGAGATGTTACAACTCGTCTTGATGTGTAATAATGAACATACCACCTACTACTATCTGCGTTAAATTGCCTTATACTTCCAGAATGTGTACCGTCTGATTTTAGAGTTTCATCTCTAACAGCCATTCCATTTAAAATATAATTCCATTCCCATGTCATATCAACTGCTTCAGCCCAAGTTCCGTCTTGTTTTCTTGATTCAGATTTACAATTGCATAAGCCAATCATGGGTTGAAAATCTTTAATTTGTTCAGGTGCTTTTGGATTGGGTTGTCCAAATGGATGTTCTTTTGAAGCATCAAAATCATATTGAGAAAAAACTAAACTTGAAAATAGAAAGAATAAGACTTGTATAAATTTCATAATTAATGTTTTAGATTCTAAAGTTAATTATGAAATGGAATTAATAATATTCAATTAAGAATAAATTAACTTTTATTCTTTTTAAAAGTTGAAGGAAAATGATTCTTTGTTGAATCTTCAATTAAACCATTAAGAGCAACTAGTTCTTCTTTTGTAAGTTCACGATATTCACCAACTGGAGTATCTAAATTAATATTCATAATACGTACACGTTTTAAATGTGTTACTTCATAACTTAAATACTCACACATACGTCTAATTTGCCGGTTTAATCCTTGAGTTAAAATAATTTTAAATTCGTAAGTGCTTAATTTTTTAACTTCACATTTACGAGTAACAGTATCTAAAATTGGAATGCCATTAGCCATTCGTTCGATGAAAGTTTGAGAAATTGGTGTATCAACCATTACCAAATACTCTTTTTCATGATTATTGCTGGCACGAAGAATTTTATTGACAATATCTCCATCATCAGTAAGCAATATTAAACCTTCGCTGGGTTTGTCTAATCTTCCAATAGGGAAAATGCGTTTAGGGTAATTTATAAAATCTATAATATTATCTTTTTCTACACGTGTATCAGTTGTGCAAACAATACCAATAGGTTTATTAAATGCTAAGTAAACAAAGGCCTCTTTTGTGTTTTTTATAGGTTTGCCATCAACATGAATTTCATCGCTTGGAGCTACTTTTGTTCCCATTTCTGGAACTTTTCCGTTAATAGTTACACGACCGGCATCAATAAGTTTATCGGCTGCACGACGCGAACAAAAACCAGCTTCACTTAAATATTTATTAAGGCGTGTAAGTTTATTTTCCATATAGCAAAAATACAATAATCTTTAGCTAGTTATAAAGTTAGTAATATGATTGGTTACATCATTGCTTACAAGAGAATGTCCAAAGTTTTGAGTTGTAACCAAAGTACTGTTTTTAAATTTTTCATGAATTAATAAAGCCTCATTATAAGGAATTATAGGGTCTTTTTTATCATGAATAATCAAGCCTTCAAATGTAGCATCTTCAAGAAAGCTGGCAGTTGAAAACGCTTTAGGATACTTTCCAAAACGTTCAAAAGTCATCTCGTTTATTTGTTTTTCTATACGTTTATTATAATTCATCATAAGGACATATCTTTTAAATACATCTTTTAATTCTGATGGCATACCTAACAAAATCATTTTTTTAATATTCGCAAACTTATAGTTGTGATAATAAAAAACAATTGCCATACCACCAACCGAATGGCCTATAAAAATAGTAGGATTAAATTTTTTGACAACTTCATTAATACATTCAGAATATAGCAATGCATTAAACTGTTTACCACTAGAATTTCCATGCGTAGGAGCATCTAAAGCAATGATGTTATAGTCTAATTGTTGTAATGATTTAACAGTTTTTTTCCAACGAGCAGCGTTGCTTTCCCAACCATGAGCGAGAAGCATAGTTTCTTTGTTTCCTTCCCAGTGATAAGTCGTAATCTTCAAATTATCATATAACAATACGTCTTTGATTGCAGCATCTAAAAAATCAGATTGAGACTTTGTTACGTTGCCTTTTCTAGGTGTTGAAAATAAGTTTAGCGCTTTTTTTGCAGCATACTTTAAAGAAAAAAGGCTTAATATGTTAAAGTAAGAACCAATTATTTTAACAAGAAATGTTTTCATTTAAGCCTCTCTATGTACAGCGTCTATTGAAAATGCGGGCAAACAAACAGCAAGATATACACAGGGTAAATCAAAAGGGTTTGAATATTGAACCCTTGTGTTTTTATTTATTTTTATAGATTGACCAGCTTCAAGAACAATAGTGTCTCCATCAATAACAAATTGCTTTTTGCCTTTAATAATATAGGTGTATTCTTCAAATTCAGGAGTTTGAAAAGGTTCACTCCAACCTGGAGGAGCAATCATGTGAGCTATACTTACTTTTGTATTGCCATCAGTTACTTGACCAAAATGCTCTTCTATAAGCTTACCATCAGTAGTTGGAACTACAAAAGGTGATTTTTGAATGATGTATTTTTTCATTGATATATTTTTTACTTTAAAGCTAGTAGAAACGGTTATTTTCCTGCCCAATACAGATAGAAATTTTTTATTTTTGAGTCATCTGGAATCTGAATGGCTTCAATTTTTAAGTTCATATCAAAACGCATACTTGCAGGTA
>Ga0114934_10000697_pt1 | contig 21337 bp, 33 predicted proteins | sample 4SBtaG_2_FD_99695 | JGI IMG/M metagenome (GOLD analysis project Ga0114934, IMG submission 99695) | Deep subsurface microbial communities from Kolumbo volcano to uncover new lineages of life (NeLLi) - 4SBTROV10_white metaG | ecosystem: Environmental > Aquatic > Marine > Volcanic ...
TCTAAAATAAATTCCAGAAATATATATTTAGAGTTTTTTTTTGGTTTTGCTGAGATTAGTAAAATTGATATATTACTGATATAATGATACGTCACTATGTTTTGTAGTAGTTTATAATTGATATCATATTGTAGTAATAGACGTTAATAATGAATAACTAATATATAGTGATTTTACATGTAATAGAAGGCTTGAAATAAATTCCAGAAATATATATATTTAGAGTTTTTTTTGACTTTGCTGAGATTAGTAATTTTGATATATTACTGATATCATAGTACGTCACTATGTTTTGTTGTAGTTTATAATTGATATCATACTGTAGTAATAGACGTTAATAATGAATAACTAATATATAGTGATTTTACATGTAGAAGAAGGTCTAAAATAAATTCCAGAAATATATATTTAGAGTTTTTTTTTGGCTTTGTTGAGATTAGTAATTTTGATATATTAATGATATCATAGTACGTCACTATGTTTTGTTGTAGTTTATAATTGATATCATACTGTAGTAATAGACGTTAATACTAAATAACTAATATATAGTGAATTTACATGTAGAAAAAGCCCTAAAATAAATTCCAGAAATATATATTTAGAGTTTTTTTTTGACTTTGCTGAGATTAGTAATTTTGATATATTAATGATATCATAGTACGTCACTATGTTTTGTTGTAGTTTATAGCAGATATCTTACTGTAGTAATAAATGATAAATAAGAATAACTAATATATAGTGATTTTACACATAGAAGAAGCCCTAAAATAAATTCCAGAAATATATATTTAGAGTTTTTTTTTGGCTTTGTTGAGTTTAGTAATTTTGATATATTACTGATATCATAGTACGTCACTTAGATGTTATGTTGTTTATGGCAGATATCTTACTGTATTAATACATGATAAATAAGAATAACTAATATATAGTGATTTGACACATAGAAGAAGGTCTAAAATAAATTCCAGAAATATATATTTAGAGTTTTTTTTTGGTTTTGTTAAGATTAGTGAAATTGATATATGAATGATATCATAGTACGTCACTATGTTTTGTTGTTGTTTATGGCAGATATAGTATAGTTACGTATTGTATTCATATTGAATAACTAATATATAGTGATTTTTACATGTAGAATAAATGTTTAGACGTGCTGTAATATATTTATGTGTTTATAATATTAGTTTTTTGGTGAGGTCAAGTTGTGATTATAGAGAGATTTGGTGAGGGTTTTAGTAAGGTAATAGATGGTTGTGTTGAGGTTTAGAGTAGTTAATTGGGTGTAGTAGAGGGTGAATAGAGTATTGAAGTGGGCTGAATGAGGGTCAAAATTAGTAGATTGGGTGGTGCTGAGTATTTACATAGACATGGAGGGTTTTTGTTTTGGGTTTGAGAAGATTAACATCTATATAAACAGTTCTTATGAAATCCAATATATTAAATATACAATGAATAACACGTCTATCAATTCTATCAATTCTACCAATTCTAACAATTCTTCTAACTCTTCCAATTCTTCCAATTCATCTAATTCTTATAACTCTACTGATATTCAATCAGATATCAAGCTGTATGTTGGGTGTTCAGAGATCTCTATATTAATGGGCTGTAACTACTTTGGAGATATCTACAACTTGGCCCTCAATAAATTCACAGGTAACATAGATACATCATTACAGAGTATGTGGGGACGTGTCTTTGAACAATTACATATACATCTAGTATCATTGAAACATCAACAGGACTTTAAGTTTATTGGACACGCTATGAATAGTGCACACTCTAACAAGTATATCAAATCAAAGTCTGATGGGATTATGAAGAATACATACACTGGTGAACTGTATCTACTAGAACTCAAAACACCTTTCACTTGATTGACTAAGAATATGTCCATGCTACATCCCAATCATTATCATTAGGTCAACGCTTCTATGATGTGTTATAACAAGTAGCATACATTGTTTAGTGAACTGTGTATAAGAGTCCTTCATAAGAATGGTGAACAGATGTTGTTGAAGAATTAGTAGAGTGTAAATATAGATCACGTAATATATATTATAGTTCATGGTATTGATTACCAGTACCCTCAGAATAGTACAGAAGTCCACACTTTGTTTGGTAAGATGATTCATAATAACAAGCCATATGAAATTAGAGATGTTAAACCTATTGAAAATGACGTTACCTATCTAGCAGTTGGTGTGAGCTACTTGAATAGCTGTGTAGTTAATTATAATCCTAAACACGCTCTAACATACACTACGTTGGTTAATCAGTTTATTGATAGTCTATGAGTAGTTCACAAGTGTCTCAGCCAGAACCAAAAAAAAGTGAACAGCTACAATATTAATAGATGTATGATGTATCATAATCACTCTACAGTTACTAATGACGCTATATAGTGATAATTTAGTTAATATTTATATAGCTATTTAATTACAGGAGGTTTTCAAAACTACGTGATCTGCTCAGAGGTCTGTTAGATGTATGTATGTTACTTGACATGGAGAGTACTTTTAATACAGACTACTTGACATGATTTGTTGTGCTCTTCATCAATAGAGAGTTAGTCTTGATTCAATCTGTATTATCATTAACTTCTTTTGATACCTGTTTCATTATCTTAGCCACTGTGTTGTAATCTTTGGAGCTGAGGTACTGTTTTAATATCAGTACACTTACAGTCACACAAATACTGATAAAAGAGTAGATTAGTTGTTGGTCCATTTATATAAAGATACTTATTCTTGATATTGGAGGCTGTTATTATTTGTTGAGAGGCCCCAAAACAAAGACAAAAAAGATATATAATCAGTGCTGTGTAGTTACTTAGACATACATTGACACAGACTGGATACAGGTTACTTGGTGGAAGTATTAATGGTAGCGTCACGTAGTTGTTGTTTATCTTGTTGATGTTTATTCTACATCTACAGTACTACGTCTTCTGATTCATATTGATTGAACATTGGGACACAGTATTTATCATTAAAGAAGAGTCCATCACATACAATCACGTTACCTGCTTTGAGTTGTGGTATTTTATTGTGCTTGACTTTGATGCTCCTGGGAGTCAAGTTAAACTTCTGTATATGTTCACTCATCCATCAGACGTTGGCTACTTGCTAATATATATACATCAGGAAGTTGTTGATATCTTCAGCGTAGTCTGGTATAATCTATTGTTGATTGTCCTCTAAATAGATGATCTTCTTTCAGATATCATATGTGTCTATGTAGCTCTTTACATCTGATCAAAGTACGTGGTATACAGTATTCTTTTTGAAGTTGTAGTAGTTGCCAAACTTGACTGTGTTGACTTTGGTAGTGCTGTTACCTCCTGCACCAGCGTTCTTATATCTGTCCAAGAACTAGTTACTTTGGGTATTCATTATTGGCTGATCTGTTTTTTAACCACACACGTAGATAGAGTACTCAACAATGACCACAGAATCTACAATACGTACATCATAAGAAATTAATATGAAACCCATTAATAACCAAGTTGTAGAACCCAATAAACTTACTCAATGTATGTACAAGGACTTGCCCTGTGAGGACAATTGTCCTGATGGTGATTGTAACTGTGATTGTCTATGTGACTTCTGTTACCATGAAGGAGAGTATGATTCAGATGAGTATGATTCCCAGTTTTACTGTGAGTGTGTTGGTGAATGTGATCCAGATACGTGTAGATTGCTTGTTCACTGTGATATTTGTTGTGTTCCATAGTACTAGTGTATATGTGATTCAATGATCTCTGATGATGATGAAAATGATCTGAACTCCAATTTGGGCGTTATCACACAGGTGGTGAACAACTATGCTAATCAGATGTAGGAGCATCTAGAAAACAACAATATAAGTACTCTTTCTGTGATGGACTTACCTTATATAGATCATCCACAAGTCCAAGTCCTGATTCCTGATGAAGGTGGCATTGATGAAGAACTGTTGGATGAATATGATGCAGAAATGTTGGATGAATATGATGTAGAAATGTTGGATGAATTTGATACAGAAAACAGTTACTATTCATCAGACATGGAAGACTAAGAGTATATGAATAATCAGATACGTTGATCCTATGTAATATACCAATGCACCCTGATACATGTTGATTGATTATACAAATTATATCTACTCTACAGACTATTCTTAAATACACTATGAATGCAACAGACTACATTATTCACGTCATGAAATAGATCAAAAAAAATACCTGAGAACCTGTACCTTGATTAGATACAGATCCAGATACAGTAACGTGTACTGATGATGATGATTATATAAACTTTGATAGTTCAGTACAGGGCTAATAGATCAGATCTTTTGGATGGACATTATTAATCATACAATATTGATTAAACGTGTCACAAACATCATCTCTCTTCTTGAATCAGGTTATTATACTATTGTATAGATCTGTGTTATTTTCTTTGATTTGGTTAATACTGGCCTTCTTCAATTTACTGTAGGCAACGTTAGATGCATTGAGATACTTAGCACGCTTCTTAGCACTGACTGCTTGGTATGTTATGTTATTGATGATGCAGTAGGCTTCTATCATTACAGCTTGCTTGTAGCACTAAATGTTCTTGTTACGTTGTTGTTCTATTAGTATAGTTGTTACAGCGTGATGTTTTAGTATAGTATTGAGTACATCCACTACTCTATGGAACGTTTTATTGTATGGCTTACCCAAGTTGATCAAGTTATAGTATAATATGGTTTTATTATCAATCAGGCTAATAGCAAAGTTAGTTGTTCCACAGTCTATTGATATAATCATTTACTATACTCAACGTATCTGTCTGTGGTTATTAAGTTGATCTTTTAGATCCCAGAGCATCTAATATCACATCATCTTGTGCCTTTGGATTGAACACTGGAGGCAAGTTGCCTTTGGCTTTGTTACTAAACAATTCAGTGGCTGCTAGTTGTTCTACATCCATGTTACCTTCTGCATTAATACCTTCTGGTTCATCTTGTCTGCGTTTAAATATATCATCTGATACGTGTTCTTTTTTCATCTTCTGTATCTATGCCTTTGGTATACCATCAACACGTGATGCCTCATTTTTTAGGTCTTCAGCAAAGTAGGAATCAAGAGCGTTACCAGTAAAGTTTCCTACAATATCTCCAAGTTCATCAAAGCGTTGTCTACGTGATTCTGTTTCTTGTTCATTTGAATCTGTAAAGATGTGAGAGAGGCCATCAACCAGACCTTTTTCAAACTGATCAATAATACTGAACACAGGTTCAGCTATATCTCTATTGAATACATCCTTCTCTCAGTCATTGATGATACCCAGTTTTTCATAGACGTTCAGTAGACCAGGTACAATGTAGTGTTTGTTTGCTTCTACTAATAGTGCAAGTTCAATACTCATTGAGTATTTTTGTATGTATGTATTTACTATGATGTACGTAACTGAGTAACGTTCACTGTGTATAGATTATTTATGCTGTGTAAATCCAATCACTTCATCTGATTCTGGATCAGATTCATTGGGGTTCTTTTTTTTCTTGTGTTTGGCCTTTGGAATAGGTGCAGACTCTGAATCAGCATCACTGTTGTTGCCACTGTCTGCCTCAGTTAACATGTATTTCTGTATATCAGAGTCTATTGGTTTGTTGGAGGCCTTAAGCCATGAACATTTGATACCAGAATCACAGTACATTAGTCTGTGATTGAGAGGGTTGTCCCTGTGTATAATAATGAATGAATAGTCCTTCTTCAATGATACTAGATTCTGATACAACTCTTTCAAGTAGTTTGCTGTTGATTGTAGAGCGTTTTCTTTGATCATGTTATCTGTGTATGTGTCCATACTGCAGAGGATAATCTTGTTACAGTTACGCCTAATTCATGTAGGGATGGCGTTGTAATCTTGTGTGTTGATAATCAGGGTGATGTTAGCTTGTCTACAGTACGTTACAAAGTTACATAGCTTGGTGTTAAACCAACCTAATTGCTTGTCTCCTAAGATATCATCAAATATGAAGTAATATGGTTTGAGGTCTTCTTTGTCCTTTTTGTTCTTGATGGTCAAGTTACGTTTCTATATACACTTCTACTTCTCACATACCTCTTCTATTATATCAAAGTCAATTTCTCTGTAGATCTTCATGGATTTTTTCTGGAGGCCATAATGATACAATATTGGCCTGTAACTAAGATCATATTCAAGCATGGTCTTACTGAAGAATATCAGTTGATCAAGGTTCTCTATCTCATGTATGATACGTTTCAGGATAACGTTCTATATTATAGTACTTTTACCAGACTTTGATTGTCCACAGCAGATCAGACAGGGGGTCATGTTCTGTAAGTTGAGTATCTTATCATCACGTTTCACATTTGTTGGATCTTCATATGAATCAATAACGTGGATGGTTCTTTTACTGTTTAGGTTGGATGCTTCTGAATCTACTTTTCTGTTGTTTATGTCCATGTATGTTTATAAAGTCTTGTTTATATAGTTAGTGGTTGTTAGTGTAATTATTACCACTGAATTTGCTATTAAATAGATACTAGTAAAATATAACAGATCTTGAATATGAGACACGCTGATCACAACAAACACATCCTACTTACAGTGAGTAGTGATAACATCAACGTGAACAATGATATGAGTAGATATAGACATGTTAACATATAGGAGTTACACTTGTGCAATAGATACAATAACATTAGTTCTGAATTAGGTAACAACCAACTATTCTATGATACTCTGACTTCTATTATACTTGATGATGGGTTCTATAATATAGATACTCTAAACAACCTACTATTACCATTCCTTCACAAGATAGTCCAGTCCAGTAATGGAATCAACTACAGTATGTTGTAGTATGGTAATATCAATGACTGGAACACTGAATAGAACTCCATAGCAGATAAGACACTGATAGTGAATACGTTGAGTATATTGAATGAAGATATCTACAATGGAGAATGGCCAGGTCAGTTATTGTATATGAATATTTCTGGTGTGCAGTAGTTTAAGAACGTATCAAACAATAACATAGTATAGGGTAATGAATTCATTGTACCTTTAGTGAACACATATCCTGGACAGATACAGAGTATTTACTTCAATGATAATATCTGGTATGAGAATCTAGTAGCTACTGAACTATAGATCAAGTTCTTTGATCAGAAGAGGAGGTTGTTGTAGTTCTATGAGCCCTATCCAAAGCTTGTACTACAGTTTGATAACGCCCACTAAGTAATTATATTGTTATATTGTTACTATGTTACTATGTTACGTGTTGGTTAGTAAATATATACACCACACATGGATGCAAGGACTATTGAAATGGCTATTACCAATTTCACCAAACAAGACAAGTTTGCTAGTAAAGTAGGCAAGGCAGTGGTCTTCTCTGCTGATAACAACTTAACAGGTAAGAGAGAACGCCAGAAGCACTTCAGACCTCCCACCAACACTAAACTGAATATCAACAAAGCTGAACATAATAACGCTCCCTATCAATCAGAAGCACATGAGATGAATATGAATACAGTAGGTAAGAACAAGAACAACTACAGATGACCAGTACAACAAGAGAAGAAGAATGGACCAGAGAAACGTACACAGAGAGATTATAATAATACTATGAGGGCTTACAGGAATAAGAGGAAGAAGAGATTGATGTAAGTTAAGAACTTTGATACGTTGTAATAAGACTATACAATTAAATAATAATCTGAATGTAGGGCTGAAGATTTAATCCATTGGCTTACTATGCCTAGATAAGAGTGAAACAATCTGAAGAGTACCAGAATCACGTAGCAGACATGTGAAAGATGATATAGTTTATATTGAGTTTTATAGATGATAAACCAACACGTGACAAAGTAGGTGCGTTTATTCAGAAGTACATAGATAACAATATGAGTAAGTTTAAGAATGGTGATCTGGGTACTGTACAAGTAGTTGATATAATATTGAACAAGATGTTACCATTGATACAGTAGCATTCAAGACTCTTTGATATGGAAGAGGTTGATAGACTCATTGTACAGGCTGAACTAACTGAACAACAGAACGTATAGGCCAAAGCATTTGCTAAGGCATTTGTAGATGGTTAGAATAGAAAGCCTGTTGATGGTAACCAGCCTGCAGGTGTAGATGTTCCATTGATTAGAGGACCACAGTGGCAGCCTGGTCAATTGCTATAGGGTCAATTCTTTCCACCAGGAGGACCAGGAGGACCAGGAGGACCAGGAGGACCAGGAGGATCAGGAGGACCAGGAGGTGGAGGAGGTGGAGGAGGCTTTCCAGGAGTTCCTCCATTACATCCAAGATAGTGAAATTTTGGTCCAGGGGGAGGAGGTAACTCTGGACAACCTCCCCTACCAGGTTCACAGGGTTCAACACCTGGATCTATTAAATCACAATTTGGTAAAACGTAGGCACCTTTTAGTACAGCACTAACATCATCATCTGTATCTAGTAAGTTATCACCTGATAATAGAACAGGTCAACAGTTTTCTCCATTAATCAATCCAATATAGATACAAGGTACTGATGCACAGGTATAGTTATTTGCTCCATCATAGTTCTCTTCTTCTGCACGTTCCAATCAATAGATGTTCCAGGATGAGTTCTCTATATCATTGTAGTAGTTTGAAAATGAATTGACTCAGACCATGCAAAATAATCCATACGTTACTACATTACCAGGGTTGTTATAGGTTCTTCCACAAGAGGTTTCTACAGTAGCATAGACATTGATAAACAATAACAACCTCCAAATAGTATAGTCACCTTCTCAACAGTTACAGCCACAGCATCAGCCACAGCCACTGCCACTGTCACAGCAACAGCAACAGTTACAGTTACCTAACCCTATAAGTTCATTGAATATTAACCAATAGCCTGTATAGAACTTACCACAGTTCACAGCTCAACAAGCCAATCCATCAAGAATAACAGGCTCTAATTCTCTACCTCTACATACAGCCCAGTATGAAAAATTACAGCAAGATTTACAAACAACAACCAGTGTTATCAACGTTACAAACAGTGCTATACAGAACATGTAGAATGATTTGAATGGAATTCCTAAGAACACCAAAAAGTATGCATCTGTCTCTAAGCAGATATCTGATCATCAGGACGTAGTTAATAAATTGATGATGAAACAGTAGGAGATATTATAGTAGACCAATAACATATGAACTACTATATCAGATTAGATGATAAGAGATATGAGTAACTCTTCAACAGGTCAAGATGTAGTTGATGTACTCAACTAGTATGAGGATCATTATAAAGCCATTGATGGTCTTGATACTGTTATAGAACAGGATATTATAGCATATGTACAAAACAACAATATCAACTTGAATGGCGTTGATACCACCAACCTGAGTCAATGATCTATCAATATGTTGGTAGCTGCTGGCATGACCCAACAGAGACAGAAAATGAAGAAGAATGCTCCATCAAGTTAGAAAACAACATAGAAACCTGGATCAAACAAAGGATCAACAACAACAGGCTGAACTAATCCATAGGCTACTAATATGAATCAAACACTACCATAGAATCAACCAAAGGCCACACCAAAGAAAGCAAAGAAGGTGCCTACAGCAACAGTTAACTTAGGAACAAAATCTGATGATGACAAAGACAAAGGAAAAGGAAAAGGAAAAGGAAAAGGCAAAGGAAAAGGCAAAGGAAAAGGAAAAGGCAACTAATAACACATAAACGTTCTTATCTGTTTTTCTTTGCTTTTCATAGACCTGATATTTGTAATCACTATTAATCATTATTATTAAATAACAAGTAAAAAATGAATGATCAACTAAACTGAATGTACTCACTAATACAGCAGATTAGAAAGTTAAAACCCAAAGGATACAAAACTGCTATGAAGAAGTAGTTATGAAAGAGTGGCGTGTCCAAAGATGATCTACTATTAATACAGATGTACAACAACGCCACTGATGTTAAGAAGAAGACCACTGCTGTGAGCAAGGTACAGAAGCTCAGCAACTATGAAGAGAACGTGGTCAAGTACATACAATATCTACAACAGTACATTGATATGTTGAGTACTGGACCTGAAGAGACTAAGACACCTGATGTGGTTAATGTAGTAAAAGAGTCCAAGGTAACTAAGGAATAGTAGAACGTTGCTGATGTTATATAGCTTGGTCCAGTTAAACCTGTGTTACCTAAGCAACCTCAACAGACCCAACAGACCCAACAGACCCAGCCAATCACAAAAGACCTTGGAACAAAGAAACTAGATAAGTTACTCAACACACAAAATGTATCCAAACAGTCCACTATACATTAGGATGTAAATACTCAACCTAATATAGAATAGATCAAGAACATAGATATAGACTCTCTATCATAGACGTCTCTTGGACTATTATGAACAATGTCTGAGATCACAGACGTTCCTACTATGGATATATTAGAAGAGACCAAACAAGGTACTGTAGATCTAGTATGAATAGATAAGTTCTCAGACACTGATAACGTGTTCATCAAGGACTCTGAATCGTGAACAAGGCTCACGTAGATCATGAATGATTCTGTGTACAACATATGAAACATCAGAGTACTGGAGGTTATCTTTGGAACAAAAAATAGAACAGAAACATGGCCTGCTCATGCACTAGAATGATATAAAAAGCACGCTCTCAGTTACAGCATACTGTCCAAGGAGTTCTATGATGAACTAGCTAACAATGACCTAACAGACAAGCAAGACTTCAAGCTAGTAAAATAGACCATGAACAAAGTTATCAAAGAGTACGTTGGTTCTAAGGGCAACTACTTTGGAGTGTTTGCAGAGATGGTGATCAAGTTTATTATACCAATCTTCAGAGACTAGGGTTTAATTGAACCCAACTGTTCATGTAAGTTTGGAGACCTGTTGCGTTCAGATGGAGGGTCCAAGTCTGATGTTGAATGTACATGTAAGAAGTCAGAGGATAAGATATGAATGTAGATCAAGACCACCAGTGTAGATTAGAACAAAGATGGAACACCAGCTATATTAGTAGATGATAATAACAACGTCACTACTACTAAGTCTTTGGGGTCTCTGCATTTGTTCTCAGGGCCTGGTGAACACTTTATCAACATCATGAAACAGTTTTGCTCAGAGGACTATATATTAGATGAATAGGTCATTGAGTAGAACAAGGAGACCTGTGAAACAGTTATAATTTACTTCAACTCCAAACTTAAGTCCAATGCACAGCTCAAAACCATGTATGAAGAGCAGACTGGTACCAAACTCAAGGGTAAGAGTACATCAGAACTACGTAGTATATATAGCAACATGATATCTAACACAACTAAACACCAACTAGAATCATATGAATAGTTCAAACTAATTTCCTATACATATAGAGTACAGTTTATTACGTTCTTGTTAACATCTACATGGGAACATGATTACGTCTATGATACTGGTTTACCTAAAGAAGACAGACAATGAATAACTACTGAACGTACTATAGAAATGCTTCACAAGATCTATCCAACCACACAGAAGCACTGGTTAGAGAACTCTCCCAAGTTGTTTGTGTTCTATGGGATCATGTCAGGTAAGATGTTGATATATAAGTATAGTGACGTGATCAGATGGATATGAATTAACAAGCATAGAATATTTATAACACCAGCCAGTAACAACACTCTAGTTGGATTCAAGTATGTTACTAATGAAGTGTTCACAGCAGGTATAGATAGACTGGTCAAGCAAGGTCACTTTGATCTGAAGGACGCTACATTGTCTCAGTAGACCATGAATGACCCAAGGCTACATAAGATTGGATCAACTATAACCAACCTCAACAGGCATGGTAAGTAGCCTGGAAGTCTGGATGTTAAAATGGAACCCAATATCATCTTTAATAACATCAAGCCCAGTGCTGTTATAGATATGGAACAGTAATACCAGAGACACAAGAAAACACCAGTGTATCTATATTAAGATGATGCTATGAAATACTATAATACTATAATACTATAATACTATGGAAACAACTGTTAAGAGTGGGGATCTACTCAAAGAATCCACTGATCTACTATTTACCAACCAACAAGTTGATATGAGTGATTGGATACAATAGTCAGAGGTAGTAAGACCTACTGAACAAGGTACGTTCACTACAGATTCATCTACTAATCATATAGAGATTGTAATACCACAGAAGGCATCATTCCTTAGAGACGCTACTATTGTGGCAAAGATTGAAAGAGTTGATATTAATGGTAACGTGATTAAATAGGACTCTACAATCGTTGATACTGCTCAGAATTTACCATCAGCTGCATGGTTGTTAGATAGGTGTCATGTTAGGTTTGGAAGAGCTGGACCAAAGATTGGAGGAATCACTAATCATGCATACAAATGGCTTCAATCTAAACTAGAGTAGAGGAAAGATGCCAAAGAGTATGGTGTTTACAAAGAACACACAGTATACAACAAGAGATCAGCTCTCATCACAGATAACGCTACTGATGTAGTTGGAGAGGCTGGTTTCATTGATGCCATAAACAGAGAGAAGCTCAAGTTTGAAGGGCAGAAGCTCAGAAGGTTTGCAAGACTTGGTGGCTCTACTCTAACTGATGCAGAAGGTCTCAACAGATATGTTGTTGTTAAACTCTCTGATATCATCAAGTTCCACAAGGACTTCCCTTTGATGCTGGCTAGTAATGGACTGAGTATTGAACTAGAGCTCAGAACAGATGCTGATATACTAGATACTAAGGCACTCAACCTTGGTAATGCTGTTACTGATTGTAAGTTTAAACTCAGTGACGTACAATGTTATACCCATGAGATCATCCCTCCTGAATCACTAAGCAAGTCTATTATAGAATCAGCAGCTACTAAAGAAATGAAACTCAGCTTCACTTCTTATGAAGGATAGAGGTTTGATATCAATGGTTAGAACCAGACGTTCTAGATCAACTCATAGTCAAACAGAGTATAGGACACTGTAGTATAGTTTGTAGATATTAGTGATGGTGTTGCTAGTTATGATCCACCATATGACACTGAAGCTTCCTCCAGATCTCTTATCTTGCCTGTTAAGTCCAAGTCTAAGTACTTGTTATCACATCTACCTCCACTAAACAGACTACAATTAGAGGTTAATGGCGTGTATTATAATGGATCTACATGGTCTCAAGATCCAGAGAAATATCTGCACTACATGTACACTGAGTACAAGATGAAGACAGGTGCAGATGTAGAGTTTGAAGAGTGGCTGTACAGATAGAATGAGATCATCTTTGACTTCAGATCTAGTTATGATATGTTCAAGAAGACTGGCCTGAGTACTATGGAAGGTGAAGAAGTTAGAGGTTCACTGATCTAGTTATCTATTGATTATAAGGTTAAACCTGCTCAAGGTTCTCAGAAGCTGTACGTGTTTCATGAGACACCCAACATGCTAGTATTCCATAAGGACAGGCAATAGATATCTGTAATGAATTAATCAATGTATATATGATTGCTTGTACGTTGGTCTATGTATATGATCAACGCCATCTTGTTAGTTTTTTTAGCTTCTAGTTTGCCCTAACAAAACCCACTAATACAATTCATCTATACTATGATTCTGTATTCTATTTAATCATCTCTGTAAAACCATATGAGTATAGTAACCAAACGCTAGTTAACTAAAGAGCAAATACAAGACGTGATCTATGCAACAGTACGTACAGGAGAGATTAGTACTCTTCTGGATGAACTAGGTGATGTAAATACAAGCACTGCTCTAAATAACCAGATATTAGTATACAACAGTATTTTAGGTTCCTGGACTAACTAGAACAAAGACTTTATCCCTGGTATACTGAATGACCTTACTAATGTGAACGCCACTGAGATAAATGATTACTATATATACTATAACTCTACTGCTGGTCAATGGTAGAGTAAGCTATTGAATCTTGATAAGAGTTACGCTTCATTAATAGATACTGATGTAACAGGATTACTTGATCAACACTATACTTGATACAACTCAGTATCAGGAAACTGGGAACCTACATTCATTAGTGCTACTGAACTCACAAATCATACTATAGATAATCTCAGTAACGTAAATATTATAACTCTAGGTGATGGACAACTGTTGTGATGGAATAACACGTTATCCAAGTGGGTCAATGTAGACTTTGATTATACACTGAATTCTCTCACAGACTGTACATTGTTAGCTCCTGCTGAAGGTGAAGTACTAACGTATTTATCTGGATCATGGAAAAGTTAGGCTATACCAACCATCAACTCACTAAATGATATAGCTAATGTTAATATAACAAACATACAACCAAACCAAACAATAACATGGGATAATACAAATACATAGTGGATTAATTCAAACATATCAACAACGTTACAAAATCTAAATGATGTTAACGTTACATCTTTACAAAACAATGACGTGTTGTTGTATAATAATACTACTAATAAGTTTACTAATACACAGTTTGTTCAAGAGCAACTAGAAACTAATACATACCTACTAAATAATAATAACATTGTCTCTGGTATTAGTTGATTTTCGTTGTACTTAGCAAAATATAACAAGTATTTCCAAACTGCAGGTGATCTTATTTATATATAGTCAGGTAATATTAAGTTTACTAAACCTGGTAAATATGAGATACACGTTGTATTACAATTTAACACAAGAAAGTTTATGGGTTCTGGTTTAACTGAACACGTTATGAATTTAACAGATCAAACTTTACAATCACTCCATGAAATTGATTTGTACAACTCAATATATGATAAAACAACACCTGACCATGATTTCACATTTGTTTATGAAGTAACTGATACTAATATACAAGAACTACAGCTTCACATGACTCTAGGTACTGGTAGGTTTGCGTATCCAGCTTTCTGAAACACCTCTTGAATTCAAGTAAAGAAACTGATTGATACTAATAACGTTGTACAGAATTTAGTTACAAATAATATAACCAACAACATTGTAAATAATTCTAGTTATGGATAGGTTTCACAGATTATATCATTAAGTAGTTTATACTTTTCATCTGATGCAGAAGCTTTGTCTAATGGCTTGTTACCAATGAAAAACAACTACACAATAACTAATGGAGCAACAATGTATCCTCTGTTTGCAGCCCTTTGTCCACAGTTTATAATAGGCTCAGATATAGTAATGCCTTTTAACTGTGAAGAAATATTCATACGTAATTTGGGCACCAATGCTGGAAGTGAGTTCACTGTGCAGCTAGATGAAGTTGGACCACATACTCACAAATATAATGACCCTACTATAGGTGTTTATAAAGGATTAAAATATGATGGAGATGGAACTGCAGTTGAATACGTGACAACTAATGGTGGTACAACTCTAGTAAACACTGGAATAGAAACAAGGCCCAAGAACATTGCATCACAGTTCTACATAGTCATTGATACACCTTCTCCAATAACAACATCACCAGTATACCAGTAGTTTGAAGAGAACACACCATACACTAACAGTAGCTCTACGTTCACTGATGTACATGTTAATCCTTCTGTAATAACTCTAAAAACAGGCACGTACCAAATAGAAATTCTCTATGATACGTCCATTAACCAGCTTGGTGTACAGTATGAATATTAGTGGTCTTTTGTGGACAACACCACTGGACACTCATATATTACTATAGTACTAGACTCTGACAACTCTGCCAACAACAAGAAACAACATTCATACAAGGACATCATCAGTGTAGTTGCATCTGATTACAAGTTCAGCCTGTAGGCCAGAAGCATTGATAACACGTCCACACTATCTACAGTTAAATCTCAGGTTCTTATAACCAAACTAAACTAATCCATATAAACGTACAAATAAACTGGTAGGAGCTTAATTAATCATACTACATTATTTACATCTTATCTGTTTTTTTGGCTTTGGATTTACCAAATAAAATTCACTATACATATGATCCAACCAAACCAACCAAATCAACCAAACCAACCAAACCAACTAACCCAACTAACCCAACAGAACATGTGGAACCTCTTTGATAAGTACATGCATGAACTCAATCAACGTTTAGATCTAGAGATACAGTTAAAAAACACCAACACTAAACAGAACAACAAGAAGTACAACAGACATTGTAAGTCCTGTATGTGTTTTATTGGATCACTACGTGAGTACATCAGAGACCCCTGTATAGATAAACACTTGATCATCCCAAAGGTAGATACACAACACAGACTAGAGGACGTGAACACCATATATAGAGACTACAAGAACAATGAATTAGTATACACAAAACATCATCAGAGTTACGTGATTCATGATATCAATAAACTACATAATAACGTAATAGCCAACGCTACATATGATTATGAATATGATATAATATGCTATGATATAGAAGCCTGTACTCTTAACAAGTAGTTTGCTGATTACTAGAACAAGGATGCTTTCATAACAATGATATCTATAGTACACGTCACTGAGATTGATTCAGGCAGCCCTGTAGTTAAGAAGATTCTGATGACCCTAGAAGTATATAGAGACTCTTTAACCAACGTATCAACAGACTATGATATACTATACTACTGTAATGAATAGTCCATGTGTATCAACTTCATATTACTTCTAATGAAATTGAACCACTGTACATACGTTACTAGTTTCAATGGAAATTCAAGTTTCCACAGATTCACTGCACAAGAGACAGAGTACTATGATAAGATCAAGTCAATCAACCAACGTGATGATATTGGATATGATCTGAGTTTTATACTGGACTGATCACGTATTAATAACTTGACCATTAACAAGGGCATGTACAATACTCAAGGTACATGTTATGCTGTAGTGAATTCTATCAAAGAACTACCATTCTGTATATTCACTGATCTGAGCCCTCTGCTCAAATCAACACTCAATAAGGACCAAATCAACAATGCAACTAGACTGGATCTGAATTTCTATTGTGGCCTCTACAACACATAGAACAAGGATCTAATGAGTTACACAGAAATGAACAAACTATTCATCAATCCAACATCTCAACTGAGTGACGTTGCTAACTATAGTATTCAAGACTCTGTAGTATTGTATCAACTACTACAAAAAACAAATCTTATCAACAAGAACATAACTATCTGCAAGATCATTAACACATGTCCAAGCAATATATGGGCCAGAACTAATGCATCAAAACTAGGAACATATATTGAACAGCAACTAACAGAAGACCAGATATTAAACTCATTCATTAATACTGAACAAAACCTCAAAGATGTATATCTATTCTAGGGAGGAACCAACTTTAACATCAACAATGGATCTGAATCAACCAACGTAGTATACAACAACATATACATGTGGGACTACTGTTCACTGTATCCCAGTGTTATAATAGGACGTAATATATGTCCAACTCTATACAGCCATGTATCAACAGAAAAAGAGACCTACACAGATAGAACGTGCATAGCAATAGAAGATGAAAACTATCCAGATATAAACTACATATACTTTTACAACAACAGAGGTCAAGGTCTCATACCCAAAATGACGTAGATGTTCTTTGAACGTAAATAGTACTATGATTCAATAGGAGATAAAAACTAGAGATATTCATACAAAATTTTAGCCAATAGTATTTATGGTATTATGGGCTCCAAGTATAAGAAGTTTTATAATCCATACGTCTCTATGACCATCACCTCATTAGCTAGGTAGAGTATACTAAGAGCACGTAACTATATTGAAAAGAACTACAACCTCATCTGTACATATATAGACACTGACTCTGTATTCATTCAGGCCCAAGACACTGAAGGTAAAATTAACACAACAGAAGATATGGACTACATACTAGAACAAACCAATAAGTATGTTCAATCATCACTAGAGAACACTCAACTAGTATTAGAATCAGAACAACGTGTGGACTTTATTTACTATCCTCCAATGACTAAGAAGTGTTATGTGTATATGAATGAGAACACTGTACACTACAAGAGCTTCATGTTGAGAGACGTGTCTGATGAACAACTGAACATCATCAATGAAAAGCTGATAGGATTCTTCAAAGGTAATGTAACATTATATGAGTCAATGTATCAAATAGAGAACGCGTTAACCAACAACATCATCAACAAGAGCCCCAAAGACATTGCCCTGAAATACAAGACTAATAGTTAGAGTATCATGATAACAAACATACTGAACACGTACTCTAAAACCAACTACAAGAATCAGGACTTTATATTCTTGTTACCTGTGATCAACAATGCCAAACACTGATATGAAAAGATGGTGCCCATAGAGTACTACAATGCCAAAGAACATATCATAGACTACCAGTACGTACTCTGACCATGCTACTCTCTACTAAACAAGATACAGGGCAAACAATTCAACATGTGTGATTCAGTATACTCTTTCAACAAGTAGATCAACACTACATATGATGATAATAAAGTTCAGCTGTGCTACTGATCAGACAATCTATATTCACAAGACTATGTGATCATTGAAAAGGAAGATATCTTGAACACAGTAATGAATAACAGGACGTTTACATGTGAAGTGGTCTACTCCTGTACAACACCCATGTGTAAATTGTTTGTTGATATAGACTGTGGTGATTCAAATGTAATCATTGATATCTAGAGTGTTATAGAAGACCTGAGAAGTATAATATAGAACTACACAAACCAACACAATCATATACTAGAAGTAGTGTACACGTAGTGTTCTAGTATGTAGTAGAAGTATCACGTGATCTGTAATGTAGTAACAGACCAATACACAGCCAAAGAACTAATTACACAATTACATAACAACTAGTATTATAAGTACGTTGACCTTAGTGTATATTCTAAGAACAGGCTGTTCAGACTTCCTTATGCATACAAGGTATCAAGAGACACTCAATCTAAACTACATGTAGACCAACGTTATTATGATTGTGAACTTCAAGACTATTACAAGTACTGTCTGTCCATCACAGAGAACTGTTTGATAATAGATAAGAACCTCATGTTGATTAGGCAGCCTGTGATCAAACAGACCCACTGTGATATAGATATAGAGAAAATCAAACAGCTACTCCCCAACATCAAAACAAAAGAACAAGCAAACAACACCATATACATAGAGTATATCAACAACCAGAAGTGTCTCAATGGTAACGTCCACAAAAGTAACAACGCAATAGTGTATATACATTGAGACCAAGTCATGTTACACTGTTTCAGTGAACGCTGTACAAAAGACCAATTAATATATACTATAGAAACTCCAGAGTATACAGACCAACTACTAAAACGTATCAACACATAGATATCTACTAATGATATCCCATGTAACATCAACAAGAAGTACGTGACCTACAAACCCAATATTAATGATAACGTACTCTGTATCAAGTCTCATATGGGATCAGGCAAAACACAGATACTAGAAAACATCATAACACAATATAATCATAAGTACATAGTATACATATCAACACGCAAGTCATTTACACAGGACATCTTGTAGAGGTTTGCTGCATTCAACTTTACATCATATCAAGACATTGACTCTGGTATAGAATACTATATCAAAACAGGTAGAGAACGTATTATACTATAGATAGACTCACTAGCTAGAATATCTAAATGGAGACGTGAAGATATTCTATTCATACTAGATGAATACTAGAGCATCTGTACATAGTTATCTACATGTAGCACACGTACTGTTCAAGTATTCATAGATATTCTGAAGTCCAACAACAAACTGATTATACTAGATGGACAACTTAATAATAACACTCTAGATATAGTAAGAACGTACAGAACTATAGATCACTACATAAACAACGCCTATCAACCCTACAAGAACAACACTATAATAACAAGACCATACAATAATAGAAAGGAGCAGAGTCACTTGTATCAATAGATACTCACTTTACTACAGGAAGGTAAAAAAATCATATCAAATATTAACAGCGTGTCCACAGCAAAAACAATCAAACAAAAACTAACAACACTAAAATATAATGTACTGTTGATACATGGTGATGATACACTAGTAGAAGATAACTCTGAATACCACATAACATATAAGATGAACGTACTCAACAACATTAATACATATCTACAGACCAATAAACCAGACATCTTTATATATACTTCTACACTGACCAATGGAGTGAATATATCTATAGAATACTTTGATACGTTTGTACACTGCTATCAAAACTTCACAACCCAATCAGACCTCTTCATATAGAGTATGTTTAGGAATAGAATCTACAGGGACAAACAACATTATCTATACCTACGCAACTGTAACACATTCAACAAGACGTGTCCATACCAACTATACAAAGAGTACAAGCTGTGAAACTATATTAATGACCCTGTAAAGAACCTGAAGATATATCTGTAGGCAATGAATAATGCATATGAGAAGTATGATATAGAATTCATTGCACATTAGCTACGTGTATTGGGTTTTGATATAGAATACAGATATAAACAAGTTACAACATCTATACATTCACTCAAAAATACCAGTGACTTAATTAACGCCAAACTACTAGAAAATCACGCTTCTGAATATGAACTCTACAAGACAGATCAACTATCTATCAAACACTGTAACAATATAGATACAGATCTACGTGACTGAATCAAACTATACAAGATAGGCAAAGCATTACATCTTGACTACTCTATACTACAACAACTAACAGAGGTGTACACATCAGATCAACAGACTAGTATATTCAAACATCTATCACAACACTGTATCAAACAGCGTGTTTTGCCAACATACAACATCTTATCAATGGACACTGTAGTCCACGTTACAGAAGATCTAATAAATATACTCAATAACAACAAACACAACATCAAACAAAACAACAACTTACAGCGTGAACTGAAAAAGTAGGTGAATGATAAATACTATAACAACGTTATCAAAGAAATCAACAACCTCATAACAGCATGTGAATTTATATTCAACAAGATCCAATCAGGAAACACAGAGACCACTTCACAAGAGATTGGTAAACACATGAGAACGTAGATAATGATTAAGATACTGAACAATTACAACGTAGACTACTGTGTGAAGAAGAAGAGTAAAAACAAGAATGATAACAGATATGATATACTGTAGAGATAATATCAACATACAACTGAATAAGTAGGAGTAACGTAAATATATCTAACTGTCCCTATCCTGTGTTATTCTTCAAGGCTTTTCTTTGTTCTGATTCAGGGCCTCTTCAAAATCTTCTCAAACCCAAAACAAAAACCCTCCATGTCTATGTAA
>Ga0114934_10000699_pt1 | contig 21303 bp, 18 predicted proteins | sample 4SBtaG_2_FD_99695 | JGI IMG/M metagenome (GOLD analysis project Ga0114934, IMG submission 99695) | Deep subsurface microbial communities from Kolumbo volcano to uncover new lineages of life (NeLLi) - 4SBTROV10_white metaG | ecosystem: Environmental > Aquatic > Marine > Volcanic ...
GGACTCCTTGTGCTTATAAATACAATTGCATATTCTCTACTTGCCTTTTTAAATCATCTTTTTGTTTGTTACTTGATACTCTACAATATCCAATAATTTTTTTAGGTTTTTCTTTTATTCCTATTTGAAACTTAAAAACTAGCATTTGTTTACATATACAATCAGTTAACATAAGTTACTAGGTGTTAGTACGGTTGACCATACTCATATTATATCAGAAATAATAGTAAATAAAAACACGTTTTATGTACGTTTTAGCCAATTACATATTTCATCAATTGCAATTAAGTGATTTTAAGTTTGACAATGTTGTATATAATGATAATATAAGTTCATTATAGCATACTGAGTTTAGTAAAAAGGATTTTTGTTTTCAGTAAATTGAGATTTTGCATAATAAATTGTATAATATGTGTGAAACGATATTCCAAAGGAGATGTAGGCAATGCAAAAATCAAAAGTTGTTGAAAGATTTTTAAAATATGTTTCATTTGATACACAATCAAATGAGGAATCTAATACAGTTCCTACAACTGAGAAACAGTTAGAATTAGCTAGAGAACTTGTAAAAGAATTAGAAGAATTAAGAATGTCAGAAGTATCAGTGGATGACAACGGATACGTTATGGCAACATTACCTTCAAACACTAACAAAGAATTACCTACAATAGGTTTTATGGCACATATGGATACTGCTCCAGATATGTCTGGTGCAAATGTTAAGCCTAAATTTGTGGAAAACTATGATGGAAAAGATATAATACTAAACTATGAAAAGAATATAGTATTATCTCCTAAAGATTTTCCGGATTTAAAGAATTATGTTGGTAAAACACTTATTACAACAGACGGAACAACTCTTTTAGGTGCAGATGATAAAGCAGGTATAGCCGAAATAATGACAGCATTAGAATATTTAATAAATAATCCTCAAATTAAGCACGGAAATATAAGAGTTGCTTTTACACCAGATGAAGAAGTAGGAAGAGGACCTCATCATTTTGATGTTGAAAAGTTTGGAGCTGATTTTGCTTATACAATGGATGGCGGTGAAATTGGTGAAATTAATTTTGAAAATTTTAACGCTGCATATGCAAAAGTTATTATTCATGGTAGGAATGTTCATCCAGGTTCGGCTAAAAACAAAATGGTAAATTCAATCTATATTGCAAGTGAATTTATTGCAAAATTACCTAAAGAAGAAACACCAGAAAATACAGAAGGATATGAAGCATTTTATCATTTATTAAATATAGATGGTAATGTCGAAGAAACTGGTCTTCATTATATAATAAGAACTTTTGATAGAGATGATTTAGAGAATAGAAAGAATTTCATGACTAATATTGTTGAAGAATTAAACAAAAAATACAATGAAAATACTGTGGAAATTGAAATCAACGATCAGTATTTCAATATGAAAGAAAAAATTGAACCAGTTAAGCATGTTGTTGATAATGCTTTAAAAGCTATGAAAGAAGTTGGAGTTGAACCAAAAATATTACCAATAAGAGGTGGCACAGATGGGGCTCAGCTTTCATTTAAGGGATTACCAACACCTAATCTCTTTGCTGGTGGTCATAATTTCCATGGTAAATTTGAATATGTACCAACATTTGCAATGGAAAAAGCAGTTGAAGTAATAATCAAAATAGTAGAATTATATGCTAAGTAAAAAATAAAAAAATAAAAAAATTACCCCTGGGGTAGAAACACCACCATAGGGGTAATTTTTATTTAAGGGGTCAATCTCAATTTTAAACTCATAGTTTTTTCATAGCGTACTATCGTTATATTTATTACATCACCAGCTTTGTGTTTTTGTTTTAATTTATTTAAGTCATCAAATGTTTTAACGTTTTTGCCATCAAAGTTTACTATAATGTCGCCAGGTTGCAAACCAGCTCTTTCAGCGGGTGAAAAAGCTTCAACTTCTTGTACATAAATACCAACAGGTATATTATAAGTTTCAGAGAGTTCTTTTGTTACTTCTCTTCCACGGATTCCAATCATCAATCTTGGTTTAATAAGATTTTCTATTTTAGGTTTTATTTGATTTATTGGAATTGCAAATCCTAAACCTTCTATACCATTTCCAACACTTTTTTCAGTATTGATTCCAATTACTTGACCATGTGAATTAACAAGAGGTCCACCACTATTACCAGGATTTATAGCTGCATCTGTTTGTATAAATTTAATACTCTTTTTGTTGTCAATGGATCTATTTAGTGCACTAATCACTCCAACAGTAACAGAACCTAAAAGTTCCTTTCCAAGTGGATTTCCTATTGCAACAGCAGTTTCACCAACCTGAAGTTTATCAGAATCACCAAATTCTGCAACAGCAGGCATTTTAACATTATCAGTAACCTTGATTACTGCTATATCATAATTTTCATCATAATTTATTAGCTTTGCATTAGCTTCTTTTCCATTATTAAAAATAACTTTAATTTTTTGAGTGTTATCAACAACATGATAGTTAGTTAATATATAACCATTTTCACTAAATATTATACCAGAACCCATGCCTTCAGATGCTGGAATCTGAAAACCCCACATATCTGCTCTCGGAAAGCCTTTAGTCGAAACTCCAACTACTGCTGGTCCAACTTTTTTTGCGATTTCTGGGATTGTAAGTTTTCCTAAATTTTCATCAATGTTAGATGATAATAATGTGTTTTTAGGTTTTACATTGCCATTTAATAATGACTTCTTTTCTGTACTATTGGCAATGACTGTTTTTGGATTTATTGTGTTTGAATTTTTAGCTAATTTCATAGTAGCAATAGAAGCACCTATACCACTAAATGTTGAGCATAATATAGCTACAAGTACATATGATAAAATCTTTTTTCTTTTAAATTTTTTACTATTAGATTTGACTTCTTTAGAATCATAAGAAATTTCTTGTGATGTTTCTTTGCTCGTAATACTATTATTGATGATTTCATGATTTTGATCCATAATAACCACCCTTTCTAAAAATTTATTATTTATAACTTCCGATTATATAATAAAATTGTTTTGTGACAATTATGTTACAAAATCAAAAAAATAATACTAAAAAGTTTTTAAATTTTTAGTATTATAATTTTTGATTTTTTTAGTGCTTTGAAATCAGAGTCTAATGTAATAAAGTAATTTATACTGTTGTATTCTGCGCATGCAATATGGTATGAGTCATTAACTGACATCATATACTCTTTCATGTATTGTTTAGCTAAGTCAACTGTTTTTCTATCAATTGACAAATATTTTAGTTTTAAAGAATTAACCAAAAGAGAATGAAGTTCTACAGCTTTTACATAATATATTTTGAGTAAATCTTTTTTCCAATCAGATTTGGAAATATTATAAAAATATTTATTGAAAGGAATACGATTATATTTTTCGAGTTTCCTTTCTTTTATAATTTTTCTATCGTGTTTATTAAAACACGATATTATTAGATTTATATTTGATTTTGAATTTAGTGGTTCTGTTTTTAGAGCGGAATATTTAATGTCATTAATGAATAATTTTTTAGTAATATTATTTAACACTTCAGCTGATATGATGTCATTTATATACAAATTGCACCCCGAATTCATAAGAACTTTTAGTGTTAAAATGCATTCCTTATTTTTAGGGTCTTTATTGTATAACAGTGTTAACATATAGCAAGCATCTAATAAAATTTTTATGTTATTATTGAATAGTATACCGTTAAATGGGTAATTTATAATATTAATTTTGTAGGCCTCCCAAATTACTACTTAAACAAGGAACAAAAACTAAGATACCTCTGAATTTAAAGTTACAGAATATTGCTTGTTAACAATAGCTTTGTTATATATATATTATTAATTAAGGGAATATATACAACAATAAATTATGAATTAATCTCCGTCAAATATGTCACCAAATACATTCAATGAACTTCCTTCCCCTCTATGACTTCCTCCAGTACGAGGAGCAGATGAAATTACTTTATCAGCTAATCTAGAGAAAGGAAGAGATTGAACCCAAACTTTACCAGGACCTGTAACAGTAGCAAAGAATATACCTTCACCACCAAAGAAAGCAGTTTTTACATTTCCTACATATTCAATATCATAATGGACATCTCTTGTCATAGCTACAAGACAACCTGTATCAATTCTTAGCATTTCTCCTGATGAAAGTTCTTTTTCATATATTGTTCCACCAGCATGTACAAATACTAAACCATCTCCTTCTAATTTTTGGAGTATAAATCCTTCACCACCGAAAAAACCGACTCCTAATTTTTTCTTAAAGTCAATTCCTATTGAAACACCTTTTGCAGCACATAGAAATGCCTCTTTTTGACATATAACTTTACCACCAAGTATACCTAAATCTAATGGAATTATTTTTCCAGGATATGGTGAAGCAAAAGAAACATACTGTTTTCCATATTCTGTATTAGTAAATAGAGTCATAAACAAACTTTCACCTGTAAGAATTCTCTTACCTGCACCAAAAAGTTTATTCATAAAACCACCTTGTGAGTTTACAGAACCATCTCCAAAAATGGTTTCCATTGATACTCCTTGAGTCATCATCATCATTGCTCCAGCTTCAGCAACTACGCTTTCATTTTGGTCTAGTCCAATTTCAACAAACTGCATATCATCTCCATGGATTTTGTAATCAATTTCATGTGAATTCATAATTGTTCATCTACCTTTCATTTATATAATTTTTGAAAGCAATTCTTGCAAATAACGGTTTTACCTTTGTTTGCAGAGAGGCAATCTTCTTTTTTTATTTTTTTACCACATATTGAACATAATATATTTTTTGATGAAGAAAAATCATTGGTTGTAACATTAATATTTTTTTTATGACTATTATATGACAATTTTTTTTTGTTTGGAGGTGGTGAATATACTATTGGTGACTCTTCTATATCCCTTTTTTTTACGGTATAGTCAATATAATATATGCTCTCACCAAATAATTCAAGTTCGAATCGGGGATTTTCTTTATCATAAAATTCTTCTATTATAAGTTTTCTTATTTGAGCATCATTTACTATTATTCCACTTTTTTCAATACCATCAAATATACTTTTTGTAATATTATTTGTATCAGGATGTCTTTTCATGCTTTTATAATATACTTTAAGTACTGCAATTATAGATTCATCAATTAATGTGTCTGGATTTTGGGATTTAGCATAAAAAGCAATTTCTTCTTCATATAATGCATATCTATCATGATATTTACCTGAATTATAGGGTAAAATAGCTCTACCCTGCATATTAAAAAGTTTAAAATTTGATTTCGAAATAGGAGATCCTTGTACTATTATTTTTGCATATGATTTTTTCATGTTAAATTCTCCTCTAATTTATCGATTTTACAAGATGCCACTTCTATAAGTAGGAGGTTGAAGTTTTTGCTTTAGCAAAACGATTTTACTATTCTATAAATAAAAGTTTCATATTCTTATTATATCATAAAAATTTGATTACTCACTGTTATTGAAGTATAATGTCTTTGATGATTAATTGGCATGAAAGATGGTGATGATATGGATAAAGAAATAAAAATACTTGCTATTGAAAGCAGTTGTGATGAAACTTCAGCTGCGATAGTTGTCAATGGACGAGATGTACTGTCAAATATAATTTCATCTCAAATAAATATACATGAGAAATTTGGAGGGGTTGTACCTGAAGTAGCTTCTCGAAAGCATATTGAGGTGATAAGTGCTGTTGTTAAAACGGCATTAGATGAGGCTGAAATAAAATTAGAAGATATAGATGCAATTGGTGTAACATATGGTCCGGGATTGGTTGGGGCACTTTTGGTAGGTCTTCAATATGCTAAAGGTTTGTCATATGCATTAAAAAAACCTCTTATTGGTGTTAATCATATAGAAGGACATATTTGTGCTAATTTTATTGAGCATAAGGATTTAAAGCCACCTTTTGTGTGCCTTGTTGTATCAGGTGGACATACATTTATTGTTTATATGAAAGATTATGGTGAATTTGAAGTATTAGGTCAAACAAGAGATGATGCAGCAGGAGAAGCATTTGATAAGGTTGCAAGAGCAATTGGACTTGGATATCCTGGTGGACCTAAAATAGATAAAATTTCAAAAGAAGGAAATGAAAATGCTATAAAATTTCCAAAGGCAAAGTTTGATGGTGATACTTTAGATTTTTCATTCAGTGGAGTTAAGTCTTCTGTACTCAATTATTTAAACAAGATGAAAATGAAAAATATTGAAATCAATACAGCTGATGTAGCAGCATCATTTCAGAAGGCAGTAGTAGACGTTTTAGTTTACAATGCAATAAAAGCATGCAAGATGAAAAAAGTTAAAAGAATTGCCATCGCAGGTGGTGTTGCATCTAATTTATTTTTAAGGAAAACTTTGATATATGAGTGTGAAAAAGAAGGTATTGAAGTTTTATTTCCTGCACCTATATTATGTACTGATAATGCTGCTATGATAGGGAGCGCAGCTTATTACGAATTTATAAAAGGAAGAACTGCATCACTAGATTTAAATGCTGTACCAAACTTAAAGTTAGGTGAAAGATAAAAAATGGGGATGTCGAATTAAGTGATTTTAAAATAACTTAATTCGACATCCCCATTTTGCTTTAAATATCAATATTTTTATTAGCTATTCTTCTATTTATAAACCTTTCTCCAAATGATTTTAGTACAGCCATTATAGGTACTCCTAAAAACATTCCAACAACTCCAAATATACCTCCACCAATCAATATGGCTAGTATTATCCAAAATGGACTTAATCCTACCTGACTTCCAAGTATCTTAGGACCTAAGAACCAACCGTCAAATTGTTGCAATACTATTATTATTATTAAAACTGTCAAAGCTTTTAGTGGACTCGCAAAGAGTATAATGAGCACAGAAGGTACTGCACCAATAATAGGACCAAAGTAAGGTATCATGTTAGTAACACCTATTATTACACTTATTAATGAAGCAAATGGAACTCTAAAAATGCTCAATATAACGAAACATAACAAACCTATTATGAGTGAATCAATTGATTTACCAATTACATACTTTGAAAATATTACATTCACTTCTCTCCCAAAATTAATAAAATTGTCTGCAGTGTCTTGTTTCAATAGTGCATATATAAGCTTTTTAAAACTTATAACAAATTTTTCTTTATCTTTTAGTAAATATACTGCAATTATAAAACCGAATATTAACTTTATAAAAGAAGAAGTAAAATCAATAGCTTTTGAAAATGCAGCATTTAATCCTGTATTCAAATTATTTTTAATAAAGTTAGTTGAAGATTGAACAAAGGAGTTAAGTGAGTTTTGCAAATATTGAGTAATTCCTTCTGTGTTAGGTGTTTTGCTTTTAGCTAAAATATCATTGAACCAATGTTCAAGTTGAGTGGCATAAGTTGGCATAGAATCAGTAAGATCTCTTACACTATTGGCTATTTTAGGAGAAATAATGGTAATTAATAGTATTATTGCTCCTGATACTATTATGTATACTATTAAAACGCTAATAGCTCTCTTTGTTTTGAATTTTTTTTCTATAAACATCATAAGTGGATTTAACAAATAAGCTATTGCAAGTCCCCAAAATACTGCACTAATATAAGAAAGTAAAACACCAAAACCATGTGTTACTACTTCAATATTGTTTATGATTTTGTAAAAAATTATTGAAACAATTATTATTGGAAGAAAATTGCGATAAGGTATTTTGAATTTATTAAACAAATTAATTTCATCCTTTCTTTTTAAAATACATATACTAGTTTATCGATTTTACAAGCTCTTTGCTTTAGGTAGAGTAGAGTCTCCACCTGAAGTCCCTATGTTTTGCTCTAGTAAAACGAGTTTACTTAGAAAAAAAGTTTACAAATGCTTGTACAAGAAACGACACATATGTATATAAACTGATATATAATAAGTATATCATATTGTAAATTTAGTGAATAGTGTAAAATAGATTATAAAAATATATTTTTATAAACACTAACATTACTAATATTGTTGACAACAAATAATAATAATAATCATGAAATTGAAAATATATTCTTGGTTTAAATGGTAGTAATAGATTATAATAACTATGTAAGTTTTATATATTTTAAGATTAGGGTGATTCAATGAAAAAAATTAACGATTATAAAGAAATGAGCAAAAGTGAGAAAAAAAAGTTACAAAAAGAAAAAAAAATATTTGATGCAGCATATGAATTATTCATATTAAAAGGTATAAATAATACAGCAATAAGCGAAATTGTAAAAAAGGCTGGTGTTGCAAAAGGCACATTTTATTTATATTTTAAGGATAAGTATGATATTGTTGATTTAATAATTATCAGAAAAAGCAATATAATCTTAAATGAAGCTATGGAAATTGTCATTGAAAGCAATATATATGATTTTGAAGAAAATGTTATACTTTTTGTAAATCATATTATAGAAATATTGCAAAAGGATAAAAAACTCTTGAAATTAATATATAAAAATCTCTCATGGGGGTTGTTTTATAATGCGTTTAAAAATATGAAGCATTATGAGAATGCAAGAAGAATAATCACATTTTTTATTGATAAATTATACATTAAAGGTATTTCAAATGATGAGGCTGAAAAAATATTGTTTATGATAGTGGAATTAACTAGTTCAGTTCTTTATAGTTCTATTATTTTAGAAGAACCTGATACAATCGAAAATATGAAACCATTGCTTTTTAAAACAATTAGAAAAATATTAAGAAATTAAGCTTAAAACCATATTTGCGGTTTTTGTGTGTGGCTTTTGAAAAATATTATAAATTAATGATATTACAACGTCTATGATTGCAAAATTGAAGCTTTTTATTCAAGTGAAGTTTACTTTGTTTACAAACTATTAATATAAATTAACAAAATAAATATTGACCAATGGTCATTAAATGAATATAATAGTTTTGTATTAAATGACTATTGGTCATAAAATGACATGAGGAGATGAGGGTATGAAGAAGTTTGGAAAATTTATAGCCAAACAAAGAATTTTGATTTTAATTATTGCGACTTTATTATTACTTCCTTCTGTTTACGGCATTATAAATACTCGCATTAATTATGATATGTTAAGTTATGTCCCTAAAGGACTTGATTCAACAGAAGGTCAAAAAATATTGACAGATAATTTTTCAAGTGCAGATTCAACAATGTTAGTTGTTGAGGGTATGGATACAAAAGGAGTTCTTAAACTCAAAGATAAAATTAGTAAAGTTAAAGGAGTAGAAAGGGTTGTATGGATTGATGACCTTTTAGATGTTAGTATTCCTAAAGAAGTACTCCCAAAGGACATTAGGGATACATTTTATAGTAAGAATTCAACATTGCTTTTGATTGATTTTAAATATGGAAAATTATCAGTAGAAACTCAAAAAGCAATTGGTGAAATAAGAAAGGTTGCAGGAAAGCAATGTTTTCTAAGTGGGGTAGCAGCAATACTTAAGGATACAAAGGATTTATCAGATAGAGAAACACCATATTTTATTTTAGTTGCAGTCATATTATCCGTTATTGTATTGGCTTTAACAATGAAATCAACACTGATTCCTTTTATATTCTTAACGGGAATAGGATATGCAATACTTTACAATTTAGGAACAAATATTTTATTGGGTGAAGTTTCATATATTACAAAGGCTATAGCAGCAGTTTTGCAGTTGGGAGTTACTATGGATTATTCCATTTTCTTGCTTCATAGATATGATGAGGAAAGAGAAATATGTAATGATAAAGAAGAGGCTATGGCAGATGCTATATCGAAAACATTGGTTTCAATTTCAGGAAGTTCGCTTACTACAATAGCTGGATTTTTAGCGTTGTGCGTTATGCAACTTACTTTAGGTAGAGATATTGGAATAGTTATGGCTAAGGGGGTACTCTTTGGAGTAATTAGCACAATTACAATATTACCAGCTTTAATACTTATATTTGATAAACCTATACACAGGTTTAGTCATAAAACAATATTACCTAGTTTTAAAAAAGCAGCTTATTTTGTTACAAACAAATATAAAGTGTTCATTGTAATATTTATATTAGCATTTATTCCTGCTATTTATGGAAATAATCATGCAAAAGTGTACTATAATTTGGATGATTCTTTGCCAAAGGATTTACCTTCAATTGTTGCGACCAACAAGTTAAAACAAGAGTACAACATGATAACGACGCATTTTATAATAATAAATGATAAAGTACCTAGTTATCAAGTCAAAGAAATGGTTAAAAAGATTGAAAAAGTTGATGGAATTGAGAAAGTTGTTGCTTTAGATAAATATATAGGCTCTGAGATACCAAAGGAATTTATACCAAAAGATATTATAGATAAGGTTGAAAACAATAGTTATAAGCTCATATTAGCGAATTCAAAGTATAAGGCAGCAAGAGATGAAGAAAATGCTCAGATAGAAGAAATTAATAAAATTGTTAAACATTATGATAGTAAGGCTATGATTACAGGTGAAGGACCACTTACAAAGGATTTAATTCAAATTTCTGAAACTGATTTTAAGAGAGTGAGTTTTCTATCTATAATAGCAATATTTGCAATAATATTGATAGTGTTTATGTCAATATCAATACCAATTATTTTGGTTATGGCTATAGAGCTTGCAATATTTATTAATATGGGAATACCATATTATACTGGAAATTCTATACCGTTTATTGCGTCAATAGTAATTGGATGTATCCAATTAGGAGCTACTGTAGACTATGCTATTTTGATGACAACGAGATTTAGAGAAGAATTGAGAAATGGACATGATAAGGTAAAATCAGCGGAAATTGCTGTAATGGGTTCAGCAAGATCTATTGTTACAAGTGGATTAACATTCTTTGCAGCAACAATAGGAGTGTATTTTATTTCAGACATGGAAGTAATAAAAACACTATGTTTGATGATGGCTAGAGGAGCACTAATAAGTATGCTTGTAATAATATTTATTCTTCCATCATTGTTACTAGTTTCTGAAAGATTTATTTCTATTACAACTAAAAATTGGAGAAAAAAACCTGAATTAAAAAGGATAAAACAAGTATTTAATCGTTAGTATGTTAATATTTCGGAAGTTCACATATAAAATTAAAAGAATAGGGTAGGAGGAAAACAATATGAAATCAATGTCAAAAAGATTAGTGTGTTTAGTTATAACGGCCTCGGTATTGGCTTCAAATACAGTATATGCAAAGGATGTAATAAACAAGGAAGAATCTGTATATGTAATTCTTTCTGAGGATGGTAATGTACAAAAAACAATTGTTAGCGATTGGATTCATTCAGATACAAAAGATATTGAAATAAAGGATAGATCTGATTTAAATGATATAAAGAATTTAAAAGATGATGTTATTCCAGTTAAGGAAAATGGAGATATTGTTTGGAATGCAAAAAACAATGATATTTTTTATCAAGGAACCACTAAAAAGAAATTACCTCTAAAAGTTAAAATCACATACATGTTAAATGGAAAAGAAATTAAACCAAATGAGTTAGCTGGAAAATCAGGTAAAATAAAAATTAGAATAGAGTACTTTAATAATGAAGCACATTATGTAACTGTAAATGGGAAACATAGAACTTTGTATACACCATTTACAACAATGACTGTAGTGAATTTACCATTTGATAAATTTAAAAATGTTAAAATTAATGATGGCCAACTTGTTTCAGATGGTAATAATCAGGTTGTAACATTTATTTCTTTTCCTGGATTAAAAGAAAGTTTGGATTTAAAAAATACTCTTAAGGATTTTGATGAATTAATAGATATACCAGAATATTTGGAAATTACAGCAGATGCTAAAGATTTTGAACTTGGACCAATTATGATAACTTCTACACCAAAATTAATTGATTCAAGTAAATTTAAGAAAGCTAAAAATCTAGATGAATTGACTGATGCTTTGGATGAATTAAGAGATGCAAGTAGAAAGCTATGTGATGGAAGTGAAAAATTAGCAGAAGGAACAAATACTCTTGCAGAGAAAACAGGTGAATTTAAGAATGGAGTTTTAAAGTTTCAAGATTCAATAAAGGGATTAGCAGACGGCTTTCCAAAGCTAGATGAAGGAACAAAGGCTGCTAGAGATGGTTCAAAACAGGTAGCTGAAGGTATTTACAAGCTATCAGATGGAATAACTCAATTTGGACCAGGTGCTCAAAATTTTGCAGATGGGGCAGAAAAGTTTATACTAGGAGTTAATGATTTTATTGATGGATTACAAAAAATTACATCAGGTGAAAAGGAATATGCAAATAAGACACAAGAATTTGCAAAGGGTGCAGAAAAGGTTGCAGATGGAGCATACAAATTGGCACAAGGAAGTATTAAAGCAGAAGAATCATCAAAAAAATTAGCACAAGGGGCAACACAACTTACTTTTGGTGCTTCTAACATAGCTGATAATACTGCTAAAATTTCAAAAGGTATCAAAGAGGTATCTAAAAATGTTTCTTTATTAAATAAAGGTGCAGCTAATATGTCAACTTCAGCTGACGTACTTAAAAATGGAATAAGTCAGTTATCAAATGGAACAGTTCAAAGCTTTAAAGCCGTGAATGCTATAAAAACAGGTAAGAAAAATGAGTTGATTTTAATAGAAAAATTAGAAAAGTCAAATGCACAAATTGAAAAGGCAATTGTTTCGTTAAAAAATATTAAGGGAACTGATAAGGCAGTTAAAGAGTTGCAATTACAATTAGAAGGACAAAAAAGATTGATTGATACGTTAAAAATGTCAAGTTCAAAGCTTGTAAAAGGATTAGGAGGACTTGAAGTAGGCATTGAGAGTTTAAAAGATGGTTCAGAAAAGTTGAATAATGGATTTGAAAAATATAGTGTTGCACAGCATAAAATTAATGATGGAATTGCCCAGTTAAGCGTAGGTATTTCAAAATTAGATGAAGGAACTTCAAAATTAAGTGCAGGAACGCAAGAGTTTGAGGGTAAAATGAAAGAATTTAAAACTGGATGTGATTCTCTAGCAAAAGGACTTAATGCACTTAAAGCTGGGGGAGAACAACTTAAACCAGGTGCAGAAAAATTGAAAGCTGGTTCAGAAGGACTCATTCAAGGAGCAAATAAGTTATCTGGAGGGATTGATAGTTTAAGCAAAGGAACAGAAAAGTTACGACAGGCTTCTCTTCAGCTAAAGGGTGGAGCTGATAAGTTAAATGAAGGTTCAAAGGCAATAGCTGAAAAAACTCCAGAACTTGTTAAAGGAGCTCAAAAGGTAGCAGAAGGATTAGATAAGCTTTATAATGAAGGTATTAATCCAATAAATGAAAAGCTACCTCAGTTAAATGATGCTGTAGAAAAGCTTTCAGATGGAGCACTAGCATTAAAAGATGGAACTCAAAAACTTGCTGATGGAGCAAATGAATTAAGCGTTAATATGAAAAAATTCAATAAAGATGGTATAGAAAAAATGAATTCTAAGATAACAGAGGAAGTTGACGGTATAAATGAAGTCATTGCAATAAAAGATGAAATTGTAAAACTATCAGATAAATACAATAACTTTGCAGGAATTAGTGAGGATATGCAGGGTAAGGTGAAATTTGTTATGAAAACTAATGAAATAAACAATGATAATGATAAAAATTCAGTAAGTCAAGATGAGAAACATAAAAATACTAAAAATGGTGAAGATACAAAGAAAAAAGGATTTTTCGAATGGATAAAGAGTTTATTTAGTTAAATTTTACAAGCTGCTCTAAAAGGGTAGCTTGTTTTTTTGAATATTTCGAGAGAAGTGTTAATATGATATAATAATATAATAATGGGGATACTTCATCAATTTTATAAGATTTTCACTTTTATAAGCTGGAGATTACATTTTTAAATCAGATGGAGTAGAGTTTCTATCTGATATTTTGATATTTTGATGTCTTGATGCCTTGATTTAGCAAAACAAGTTTATCGATTTTATAAGACTCTCGCTTCTATAAGTGGAATATTGAATTTTAAAATTAGGTGGAATAGAGTCACCACCTGAAGTTTCGATGTTTTGCTTTATCAAAACGAGTTTACTTTGAAAGGAGATAGTGAAATAATGAAAGTTACTATAATTGGATGTTGTGGGGCATATCCAGAAGCTAATAAAGCTACATCAGGTTATTTAGTAGAGACAGATAATACTAAATTATTGTTAGATTGTGGTTCAGGAGTACTTTCTTTACTGCAAAATTATATTTCAATTGAAGAGCTAGATGCGGTTATACTTTCACACTACCATGGTGATCACACAGCTGATGTACAGAGTCTTCAGTATGCAGTAGAAATATTATCAAGAAGAGGTAATAGTGAAAAGGTTCTTAATATATTTGGGATAAATCAACAGCCATATTTTAATAAATTAAGCTATGGCGAATATTGCAAGGCATACCAAATAAATAATAATAGTGTAGTTAAAGTAGGGGATTTAAGTATTTCGTTTTCAGGTAATGTACATTCAATGCCTTGTTTATCAATGAAAATTACATATAAAGATAAATCATTTGTTTATTCTGGTGATACTGAATGGACGGATAATATTATTGAACTTTCAAGGGGATGTGAATTTATAATATGCGAAAGCAATCTTTATAATAATCAATTTGGAAAAGTACCAGGTCATCTTACTGCAGGTGAGGCTGGTAAAATTGCAGCTCAATCTGGTGTAAAAAAATTAATTCTAACTCATTTACCTCATTATGGAAATCATAATCAACTAATAAATGAGGCAAAAGCTGAGTTTGATGGAATAGTGGAATTAGCATCATCGGGTAAAATAATTTCAATTTAGAAAAAAGAATTTTAGAAAAAACAATTAAACAGTGAAATTAAATTAAGAAATAGGGAACAAGGATTAGTGAATAAAGATTATGTAATAAAGATTTGAATGAGTATTGCCCAATAGTAAAGTAAAAGTTCCTTCTGAAAAATAATTATTTTTCAGAAGGAATATAAAAGGAATACGAAGAATATATAAAATAGATTGAAAATTTAAAAAATGTATAAAATAAAGAAATTTTAAAATATTAAATAATAAAGTTTATCGATTCTATAAGATTACCACTTTTATAAGTGGGATATTGAAGCTTCTGCTTCATGTGGAGTAGAGTCGCCACATGAAGTTATTATGTTTTGCTTTAGAAAAACGAGTTCACTTAATAAAAAAGAGGAGGGGTTTTGATGTTTAGTAATTCTGATATTGAACAGTCTATGACAATAAGATTGGATGATGAGCTTCCTAAGATGCCTAAATTTGTTGAAGGTATAAGAAGAGCACCTGACAGAGGATTTACATTAAGTGAAGAGGAGACAAAAATTGCATTAAAAAATGCTCTTAGATACATTCCGGAAAGGTATCATAAACAATTAATACCTGAATTTATGGAAGAGCTAAAGAGTAGAGGAAGGATATATGGATATAGATTCAGACCTGAAGGAAGAATATATGGTAAATCAATTGATGAATACAAGGGTAATTGTATTGAAGGAAAAGCATTTCAAGTTATGATAGATAATAATCTTGATTTTGATATTGCACTTTACCCATATGAACTTGTTACGTATGGTGAGACAGGTCAAGTTTGTCAAAATTGGATGCAGTATAGATTAATAAAAAAATATTTGGAAGTATTAACAAGAGATCAGACTCTTGTAATACAATCAGGTCATCCACTAGGATTATTTAGATCAAATCCCAATGCACCAAGAGTTATCATAACAAATGGTTTGATGGTTGGATTATTTGATAATCAAAAAGAATGGCATAGAGCAATGCAACTAGGAGTATCAAACTATGGACAAATGACTGCCGGTGGTTGGATGTATATAGGGCCACAGGGAATTGTTCATGGTACATTCAATACACTACTTAATGCAGGAAAATTAAGACTAGGAGTTGCAAAGGACGGTGATTTGAGAGGAAAATTATTTGTAACTTCAGGATTAGGAGGAATGAGCGGAGCACAGCCTAAAGCAGTTGAAATAGCAAATGGTGTAGGGATAATTGCAGAAGTTGATTACTCAAGAATTCAGACAAGATTAGAGCAGGGATGGGTAAATAAGGTCTCATCTGATTTTAAAGAGATATTTGATTGGGCAAATGATGCAATAGAAAATAAAAAAGCTCTATCAATTGCTTATCATGGCAATATAGTAGATTTACTCCAATATATAGTCGAAAATAACATAAATGTTGATTTATTATCAGATCAAACATCCTGTCATGCACAATATGATGGAGGATATTGTCCTCAAGGATTAACATTTGATGAAAGAACAAAAATGTTAAATGAAAACAGAGAACAATTTAAAGAATTAGTAGATAAATCACTTAGAAAGCATTATGAACTTATTAAAAGGTTAACAGAAAGAGGAACTTATTTCTTTGATTATGGAAATTCTTTCATGAAAGCTGTGTATGATGCAGGTGTTAAAGAGATAGTTAAAAATGGTATAGACGAAAAAGATGGATTTATATTCCCATCATATGTTGAGGATATAATGGGACCAATGCTTTTTGACTATGGATATGGTCCATTCAGATGGGTATGTTTGAGCGGGAAACATGAAGATTTAATAAAGACAGACCATGCTGCAATGGAATGTATAAATCCAAATAGAAGAGGACAAGACAGAGATAATTATATTTGGATAAGAGATGCAGAGAAAAATCAACTGGTCGTTGGTACACAGGCTAGGATATTATATCAAGACGCTGAGGGAAGAATGAAAATAGCACTCAAATTTAATGAAATGGTTAGAAAAGGAGAAATAGGTCCTGTAATGCTTGGCAGGGATCATCATGATGTAAGTGGTACTGATTCTCCATTTAGAGAAACATCTAACATTAAAGATGGAAGTAATATAATGGCTGATATGGCTACTCACTGCTTTGCAGGTAATGCAGCAAGAGGAATGAGCCTTATTGCACTTCATAATGGGGGCGGTGTAGGCATAGGTAAAGCTATAAATGGTGGATTTGGATTAGTTTTAGATGGAAGTCATAGAGTTGACGAAATAATAAAATCAGCAATATCATGGGATGTTATGAGTGGTGTTGCAAGACGTGCTTGGGCAAGATGCGAACATTCAATTGAAACAAGTATTGAATTCAATAAAAAATATAATGGAACTGACCATATTACAATACCATATATTGTAGATGAAAGATTGCTGTAAAAATTTAGGCTGCACCTCAGAGGAAGAACCAATTTTTGGTTCTTCCTCTGAGGTATGAAAGAGGAAAATTTATGAAAGATTTAAAAATTGCACTTGTACAGATGTTCTCAGAAATAGGCAATTTTGAATATAATATAAATAAAATAGAAGTATATTCAAGGGAAGCTTCTAAAAACGGTGTACACATTATCTGTTTTCCTGAACTTTCTATATGTGGATACAGTATAGAGAAAGCTTGCAAGAATGGTAAGTCACTACCTAATGAAGTTATAGATTATTTGAGTAGAGTTTCGGTGAATAATAAAATTATAATTATTGCAGGAATTTGTGAAAAAGAAGAATTTACTGATAAGTTATTTATTACTCAGATTATTTGTTTTCCAAATGGAAGAGTAGAAAAATATAGAAAGACTTATTTAGGAAATAGGGAAAAGAGAGTGTTTTCACAGGGAAATGAAATAAAAATTTATAAAAGTATTAGAAGCAAATTTGGAGTGCAAATATGTTATGATGCCCATTTTCCAGAACTAAGTACAATTCAATCATTAATGGGTGCAGAGATAATTTTCATGCCCCATGCGTCACCGTTAGGTGGAAAAGAAAGAAGAAATATTTGGAACAAATATCTTATAGCTAGAGCATATGACAATTCTGTTTATGTAGCTGCTTGCAATCATATTTATAAAAATGAATATAATGAATATTGTGGGGGAGGAAGCATAGTAATTGATCCAAAGGGGAATATAATAGCTGAAAAATTTACTTGCAATGAGGGAATATTATACGCAAATTTGAGCAGCGAAGTTATAAATAAAATAAGGTATAGTAAGGGTATATCAATGACTAATAATTTTTATTTGAAGGATAGAAGGAAAGATTTAAATAAGATTTAAATTGTAAAATTTAGGTTGTGCCTCAGAGGAAGAACCAAATAATGGTTCTTCCTCTGAGGCACAACCATTAATTAGCTTGTCCAGTATTTTCTTTAAATCATTTATTTGGGTATTTATTAGCTCGGTATTAAAAGTATTTTTGTGAATCACCTCCATAGAATAAATTCAATTAACGAAATTTTCAAGTGATTTATATAATTATTATACAATAATTATTATCGAAATTCAACATAAATTGTAAATTTTCAGAAAAAAGTGTTGCATTTGAAATTTTTAAATATTATAATTAATGGTGAGGGATGTCCTTGTTTAGGAAAGTTTCTGTATGAGCAGAGTTTATATGTTAAATAATTAACGAAATATAGTATTGTATACATAAATAGAGGAGCAGGTAAGCGGGTAGCTTTTAAATGTTAAGAAAAAGAGCTTTCGATTTCAAAAGTGAAGGGTTTATCTGCCGAAAGAATGTATCAGCTCTTTTGGTATATTCTTGGGGGTTGAGTGGACTAGCTTAATCACTGCCGTGAAATATTTAATTTTATGGAGCGCTATTTATGTGATGAGAGGATTTTCATTGCATAATAGTTCCATGAATGATTAGGGATTATATGCACTGAAAGTTTTCTTTCAGTGCTTTTTTACGTTCAAATCGTTCAAACTATAAAAATATAAAGAGAAGTTTATTATTAAAAATAAAATACGGAGGAGAATTGTTATGAAGTCTATGAAATCAATGATAAGAGTGAGAATGAGCTTACATGATGCACACTATGGAGGAAATTTAGTGGATGGAGCTAAAATGCTTCAATTATTTGGAGATGTAGCTACCGAACTATTGATTATGCATGATGGTGATGAAGGTTTATTCAGAGCTTACGAAAATGTTGAGTTTTTAGCACCAGTTTATGCTGGAGATTTTATTGAAGCAGTTGGAGAAATAGTTGAAGTAGGTAATACTTCACGAAAAATGGTATTTGAAGCTAGAAAGGTAATAGTTCCTAGACCAGAAATCAATGATTCAGCAGCAGACGTTTTGCCAGAACCAGTTGTAGTTTGTAGAGCTAATGGAGTTTGTGTTGTACCTAAGGACAAGCAACGTAAAAATAATAAGATATAACATAAGTTTGATATTTATGCATTTAATTTGGGGGTGAATGAAATGGAAAAATTAATTATAACTGCTGCTATTTGTGGAGCAGAGGTAACTAAGGAGCATAATACTGCTGTACCTTATACTGTTGAGGAGATTGGTAGAGAGGCAGAACTTGCATACAAAGCTGGAGCAAGCATAATACATCTTCATGTAAGAGAGGATGATGGCACTCCAACGCAAAGCAAGGAAAGATTCAAAGCTTGTATGGAAGAAATTAAAAAAAGGTGTCCAGATGTAATAATACAACCTTCTACTGGTGGAGCAGTTGGAATGAGCAATGAAGAAAGGCTTCAACCAACAGAACTAAGACCAGAAATGGCTACTTTAGATTGTGGTACATGTAATTTTGGTGGGGATGATATATTTGTAAATACTGAGAATACTATAAAAGAATTTGGAACAAGAATGATTGAATTAAATATAAAACCAGAAATTGAAGTATTCGACAAAGGTATGGTTGACATGGCAATTAGAATGAATAAAAAAGGATTCATAAAATCACCTATGCATTTTAATTTTGTTATGGGTGTAAACGGAGGAATATCAGCTTCTCCACGTGATTTGGTATTTATGGCAGGTAGTATTCCACAGGGAAGTACATTTACTGTATCAGGAATAGGAAGACATCAATTTCCAATGGCTACTATGGCAATTTTACTTGGAGGGCATGTTAGAGTTGGATTTGAGGATAACGTATATATTTCAAAAGGAGTTTTAGCAAAATCAAATGCTGAACTTGTTGAAAAAGTAGTAAGAATAGCTAAAGAATTGGGGAGAGAAATAGCAACACCAAAAGAAGCAAGAGAAATACTATCAATATAGTTTTCAAGATAGTTTTCAAGGTGAAAATTTGTACTGGAGATTAGAAGGCTGAAATTTGTACTGAAGATTAGATTTTGGGTATTATAATTATAAATTTAAATATATAAAAATTAATCAGGGGGGAATCAAAAATGTCAAAAGGATGTAAATATGGTACACATAGGGTTATAGAACCAAAGGGGGTTTTACCACAGCCAGCATTAAAAATCGACAATGACATGAACATATACGACAATGAAATATTAATTGATGTACAGTCTTTAAACATTGATTCAGCTAGTTTTACACAAATAGAAGAAGAAGCAGGACATGATGTTGAAAAAATAAAAGCTAAAATTGCATCTATAGTTAGTGAAAGAGGTAAACAACAAAATCCTGTAACAGGTTCGGGTGGTATGTTAATAGGTACGGTGGAGAAGATAGGAAAAGATTTGGAAGGAAAAATCGACTTAAAAGTAGGGGATAAAATAGCTACATTGGTTTCATTGTCATTGACTCCATTAAGAATTGACGAATTTATAGACGTAAAAATGGATATTGATAGAGTTGATATAAAAGGAAAGGCTATATTATTTGAAAGTGGTATATATGCTAAATTACCAGAGGATATGTCAGAACCACTTGCATTGGCTGCATTGGATGTTGCTGGTGCACCAGCTCAGGTTGCGAAATTGGTTAAGCCTGGCGATACAGTATTGATACTTGGTGCAGGTGGAAAATCAGGATTGCTTTGTGTATATGAAGCTGTTAAAAGAGTAGGACCAACAGGAAAGGTATTGGCAAATGTAAGAAGTGATAGAGCAGAGTCAAGGGTTAAAAGATTAAACTTACCGGTTGAAATAGTTAGAGCTGACGCTACTAAACCTATGGATGTTTTAAATGAAACACTTAAGGCTACATCAGGGAAAGAAGTCGATATAGCTATTAACTGTGTAAATATACCAAACACAGAGATGTCTTCTATACTTCCTGTTAGAGATGATGGAGTAGTGTACTTCTTCTCAATGGCTACAAGCTTTACTAAAGCAGCTTTAGGAGCAGAAGGAATAGGAAAAGATGTTACCATGATAATAGGTAACGGATACACTAAGGGACATGCAAAAATAACATTAGAAGAATTAAGAGAAAGCAAGGAATTAAGAGAGATTTTTGAAGAATTATATGTATAAGTTTTGAGCACATTCAAGTATATGCAAGTACAAGTGAGTATATGCAA
>Ga0114934_10000700_pt1 | contig 21286 bp, 19 predicted proteins | sample 4SBtaG_2_FD_99695 | JGI IMG/M metagenome (GOLD analysis project Ga0114934, IMG submission 99695) | Deep subsurface microbial communities from Kolumbo volcano to uncover new lineages of life (NeLLi) - 4SBTROV10_white metaG | ecosystem: Environmental > Aquatic > Marine > Volcanic ...
CAAAATATTTTAGATATTGTAAAAAGTAATACTATAAAATCTAAACACCATCTTTTGGGCTATGCTCTAAATTATCAAGGATATTATGGCTATGGAGATATGCAATTTGAAAGAATGATTGAAAACCTCAGTATCTTTTTATTTGAAGATGAACATAGTATCACACTTAATAGAAAAGGACATGATGCCTTAATGAACCAGTACAATTTTTCGGAAACAGTAAATAATGACATTAATTTTGGAGGTATTAATAGACTAGATTATCAATTTGACAAGCTGCAAAATAAACTTGTTAAATCGCATTCAAATGTTCATTAATAAATTAATAATTCAATGAAAACTGTTAATATTGGAGGTGTTCCAGAGCATTTTAATCTAGCATGGTATCTTACACTAAAAACAGGCGCTTATAAAAAAGAAGGTATTAATCTTCGTTGGAAGGATTACTATGTAGGTACTGGGCAAATGTGCAATGCACTGCGAAATAAAGATATAGACATAGCTGTAATCCTTACTGAAGGGATTGTTAAAGATATCATTGCAGGTAACCCAAGTAAAATTGTTCAAGTATTTGTGAAATCTCCATTAATTTGGGGAATTCATGTAGCTAAAAACACTTCATATAAAACTATAGATGATTTAAGAGGTACAAAAGCTGCTATAAGTAGGGGTTTGGATCTGGCTCTCATTTAATGTCATATATCAATGCACAAAATAACGATTGGGACATAGAGGCCGATTTAGACTTTACAATTGTAAAGAACTTAGAAGGTGTAATACAACATCTTACCAATGGTTCTGCAGATTATTTTTTATGGGAAAAGTTTACCACAAAACCCTTGGTAGACAACCATGCGTTTAAAAGACTAGGCGATTGTCCGTCTCCTTGACCCTGTTTTGTAATAGCTGTAAGAGAAGAGTTTTTAAAAGCACATACCAATCACTTAAAAACCATTTTAAATATTATTAATACAACTACTTCATTATTTAAAGATATTCCATATATCGACGTTACGATTGCAAATAGATACAAACAGCAACTTAATGATGTAAAACAATGGCTAAACCTTACCCATTGGTCTCAAGATAATATTGAAAAAGATACTATAGAGTATGTACAAAACCAATTACTTGCTTTAGATATAATCCCAGAAAAATGGGAATATTCAGACCTCGTTACTATGCTTTAATACACAAAAGCATCTATAATTTTTATTTATAGGTAGGGCTTTTTTTCATTGAATTGTTATATATACGTATGATTACGTATTGTTTAGTTAGTATTTTTTTTGTATATTGTAACATATTGACTACAATACTTATACGCTTTATCGCTTTTATTTGTTTTTAATCGATATTTTTAGTATTTTAGCCGAATAATTGTAACCCAAATCGAATTATATGATATATACAATTACCATCACAATTTCAGTTCTTGTTGCTATTAATTTTATTTTATTAGTATGTAGTTGTAATAAAATAAAGAAAACCAAGCGTTTAAATAGTAAAAGAATAAATAAACCTTTTATCAGTCGTGTTAGATCTACCACGCCACAGCTGCCAAACCATTTGTCTCCAACAGGGAGTTAGTTTTACTAAAGTGTTTATTGCCAAACCAAAACCCTCTATTTGCACTTAAAGGCGAAGGATGTCCACATTGTAGTATGTGATGTTTTGTGGTATCTATCAAATTAGCTTTTTTCTTTGCAAAGCCACCCCAAAGTAAGAATACAACATCTTTTTTATGTTTAGAAATACAGTTAATAACACTATCAGTAAACTGTTCCCATCCCTTATTTTGATGGCTTCCCGCCTGATGTGCCCTAACTGTTAAAGTAACATTTAATAACAATACACCTTGTTTTGCCCAACGCTCCAAGTTACCACTATTTGGGTATGGCTTGTTTAAATCTGATTCAATTTCTTTAAAGATATTTTTTAAAGATGGTGGATGTACAATACCATCTGCAACTGAAAAGCACAAACCATTAGCCTGTCCTATACCATGGTAAGGATCTTGTCCAATAATAACCACTTTAACTTCTTCAAAAGGACAATACTCAAAAGCATTAAAAATAGATTTCCCTGGCGGATAGCATGTAAATTGCTTGTATTCTGACTTTACAAAGGTAGCTAGGTCTTTAAAATAAGCCTTATCGAACTCTTGCGGTAAATAAGGTTGCCAACTTTTATGGATGTTAACTTTCATACAAGCAAAAATATCATAATTTTTATAAAATCTGCATAAGTAAAGTTTGGACATGGTGACATTTTTAAATAAAAAAACTAACTTCGCTCCTGCTTACCGCAGACAGATATCGTACCATATAAATCAATCTTGTGCTCAACTTGATTGAGTAAAAATGAATAATATCTTAATATTAGAGACAATTAAAAACATAAAATGATAAAGAAAACATTAGCGATAGTATTGACAGTTATAGCATTAATCAGTTGTAATTCGACAGGGAAGAAATCTGAAACATCAAATGAAGACCAATCAATAGTGCAAGTAGTTGGAGCAATGAAAAATGTGATGTGGAAAGGAGAACTTGCAGGAACAATTAATCTTGACACAATTAAAAATAAGGATGGTCTTTATGGACTTGGCCCTGTAGAGTATCTAACAGGGGAATTACTAATAAATAATGGAAAATCCTACGTCTCGGTAGTATTATCAGACTCAACTATGGCAGTTAAAGAAACTTACAAAATTAAAGCGCCATTTTTAGTTTACACAAATCAAAGAGAATGGGATATTGAAACCTTACCAATATATATTAAGACAATTAAGGATTTAGAAGAATTTATCAACGAAAAAACGCTTCATTATAAAAGGCCATTTGTTTTTAAATTAGAAGGGCAAATCGAAAATGCAGATATTCATATCCAAAATCTGCCAAAAGGAACAAAAGTAAGTTCACCAGAGCAAGCACATATAGGGCAGACAAACTATTCGCTTAAAAACACTGAAGTTGAAATAGTAGGCTTCTTTTCAACAGAACATAAAGGTGTTTTTACACATCATGATTCCAATGTTCATATGCATCTAATTACATCTAATAGAAAAAGAATGGGCCATTTGGACAATGTTGTTTTCGGAAATAGACCAATGAAACTTTATTTGCCCAAACGATAAGCGCAACTCCAAAAACTAATCTTTCAATTAGAATATTTATATTTACTTATTATATTAAAATTAGTGTTACAGTAGCTTTCCTATGACTAAAAAAATTGTACTACTAGCCGGTTTAGGCGATTCTACAACCTTTATGTATAATGGTTTAAAAGACGAGTTTAATATTAGTAACGTAATTATTGAGGCCTCCAGTAGTCGTAAGAAACTCCTAAAGCGACGGTTAAAACGATTAGGCTTGGTTACTGTATTTGGGCAATTATTATTTCAAGTACTTTATGTGCCTTTGCTAAGAAAATTATCTCTAAAGCGCATAGAAGACATAAAAAACAGTTATCACTTAGACGATACGGCCATTGATACTGAGAAAGTAATACGTGTAACATCTGTAAATTCTGATGTATGCTTGCAAACACTAAAACAACTAAACCCAGATGTAATAATTGTGAATGGTACAGGAATCATCTCTAAAAAAGTATTGAACAGTATTGATGCCGCTTTTATTAATACGCATGCAGGCATCACGCCAAATTACAGAGGTGTTCACGGTGGTTATTGGGCATTGGCTAACGATGACAAAGCAAACTGCGGTGTAACAGTACATTTAGTAGATCCAGGAATAGACACTGGAGGTATTTTATACCAAGCACTTATTAAGCCCACAAAACAAGATAATTTTACTACCTACACCTATCTGCAAATAGGAGAAGGTATACAATTAATGAAAAAAGCCATAAACAGTTACTTGGACGGAAATTTAAAAGCACAAGAAAGTACTACCACTAAAAGTGCACTATGGTATCATCCAACATTATGGTATTATCTATCAAAAAGACTATTCAAAGGTGTAAAATAAGACTGCTACTTTCTAAGGATAACTTCTCAGTAAGAATATTTACCTTTGTTACCTTAAAAAAAAGATTTTCCTACATAGGTAAATGGCATAATGATAAATATTCATAAAAAAACATTACAAGACTTAGAGTTTAATACAGTACTCCAACAAATAAGCACCTATTGTGTTAGTAATTTGGGTAAAGATGAAGTACTTAATATTGCGCCTTTTAAATCTAAAGAGACGCTGCTTAAATCCTTGCACCAAGTTAATGAGTATGTCTCATCCTTTGAAAATGATAATCGCATTCCTAATCATGGATTTGATGAGATAACCGAAGCCATAAAACTTCTTGGTATTGAAAATTCATTTCTTGAGATTGATAGCTTTCGCAAAATTGCTACAATTTCTGAAACTTCAAATATGCTTATTATTCACTTTAAAAAATTTGAAGAATATTATCCTACTTTACATATTGATGCTTCTCAAATAGAATTAACCACCCAAATTATCGAACAGATTAATTCTGTTATTAATAAGTTTGGTGAGATTAAAGATGATGCCAGTGAAACACTTTACAGTATTAGAAAAGCCATCAATGCCTTAAATGGTAAGATTAATTCTAGTTTTACAAGTGCTTTAAATAGATGTCATAGTCAAGATTATCTTGATGATATTAGAGAATCTGTAGTTGAAAACAAGCGCGTGTTGGCTGTAAAAGCTATGTATAGACGTAAAGTAAAAGGGGCTATACTTGGAGGTAGCAAAACAGGAAGTATTATTTATATTGAGCCAGAAGCTACTTTACAATTTCATAGAGAGTTAAATAATTTGCAATACGAAGAAAAAGAAGAAATCACAAAAATCCTTAAGGAACTTACAAATTTTATCAGGACTTATAAGCCCTTATTAATACAATACCAAGACTTTTTAACTGCCATAGATGTTGTTTACGCAAAGGCCATGTATAGTAAATCTATAAATGGGATTTTTCCAAAGTTAACCAACCATAGATATTTATACCTAAGAGAAGCATTTCATCCAATTTTATTATTAAATAATAATGAAAATGGCGAAAAAACATTTCCGCAAACTATAGAGATTTCTAAAGATAGCCGCATTATCGTCATTTCAGGACCAAATGCTGGAGGCAAAAGTATTACACTAAAAACTGTTGGCTTATTGCAAGTAATGTTGCAAAGTGGTCTTTTAGTCCCTGTACATGAACGCAGTGAGATGTGTTTGTTTGATAGGATACTTAGCGATATTGGTGATAATCAGTCTATCGAAAACCATTTAAGCACTTATAGTTATCGTTTAAAGCAAATGAATTATTTTCTCAAAAAGTGCAATAAAAACACGCTTTTTTTAATAGATGAATTTGGAACAGGAAGCGATCCTGAACTTGGAGGTGCACTAGCCGAAACATTTTTGGAGGTGTTTTATGAACGTGAAGCCTTCGGATTAATAACCACACATTATAGCAATTTAAAGTTGTTGGCAAACGAGTTACCGAATATGAAAAATGCCAATATGATGTTTGATGATAGAAGCTTAGAGCCTCTTTACAAACTCATATTGGGTGAAGCAGGAAGTTCATTTACTTTTGAAGTCGCACAAAAAAATGGAATTCCATATAGCTTAATTAATAGAGCTAAAAAGAAGATAGAACGCGGTAAAGTTAGATTTGATAAAACTATTGCAAAACTGCAAAAGGAACGTTCAAAACTGGAAAAAACAGAACGCTCTCTTAAAATAAACGAACAAAAGAAACTCATAGAAGCTAATAAATTAGAAGGTATAAATGCAAAGATTCAAAGGAAATTAGAAAGCTATCAAGAATTATACGACAGTAATCAGAGGCTTATTTATTTAGGACAAAAAGTTAATGATATTTCCGAAAAATTCTTTGATAACAAGCGTAAACGTGAATTATTAGATGAATTGTTTAAACTGGTACAAATTGAAAATTCTAAGCGTAAAAAAATACCGATTAAGCAAAAGAAAGTCATAAAAGAAAAGGAAAAACAGATAAAAGAAGAGGTAGAAAAGAAAGTGGCTGTTATCCGGAAAAAGAAAAAAACAGCCAAGATTAAACATGTCGAAAAAACGAAGCCAAAACCTGTTTTAAAAATTGGAGATAGAGTACGTTTGGAAGATGGTCGCGCTGTAGGAAGTATAGACAAGATCGAAAAAAACAAAGCTATCGTAAATTATGGTATGTTTACAACCAATGTTAGTATAGACCAATTGGAACTGGTAGAATCCAAGTAATGATGGATGCGTTACCCAAACATAAAAAACTAATTTTATTCGATGGCGTTTGTAATCTTTGCAATGCGTCTGTACACTATGTTATAAAAAGAGATAAAAAGAATGTATTTATGTTTGCGCCTTTGCAATCAAGAATAGGTGATGAAATTATTAATATTTACAATATCGACACGTCTAAAACAGATTCTATTTTACTTTATGAAAACGATAAAGGGGTTTCCTATAAATCAACAGCTGGTTTAAAAATAGCTTCAAAACTTAGATTTCCAACAAACCTTTTAATTGTTTTTCTTATTGTACCATCGTTTATCCGCAATTGGTTATATGATTTTATTGCTAGAAACAGATATAAATGGTTTGGAAAAAAAGACGAATGTATGATTCCTACACTAGAAATAAGCTCTAGGTTTATTATATAAAAGAAGCCTTGAATTATTATTAATTCAAGGCTTTTTACATTTAACAATTAACACGATTAAATGTAACGTCTTAGCACACTTATTTTTGGTTGCAGTAAATATATTTAGGTTTTCTGCAGCAACGCAATTTTTTCGTTTAAATCCATAATTTAATTGTTGAAAGATAGATATAATAGAAACATACAAATAAATTAAACTATTTAAAAATAGATATTTAACAAAAAAATTAACTATTTTTAAACATAACAAATACTATATATCATGAAAAAATCATTTTTTTATTTTGCAATGAGTGTATTCATATTGGGTGCTTTTTCTTTTGTAAATGTTGAAAACAAAACAACTACTAATACTGACATAAATAATTATTACATAAATAAAATAAGTGGTGTAAAAGCCTATACTTTAGAAATAGCAGAAGCTATGCCTGAAGATAAATATACTTTTAGACCTCATGATTCTGTGAGAAGTTTTGGCGAGCAAATGGCACATTTAGGGATGTCGTCTAAATTTTTATTAAGTATGTTTATTAAAGGAGAACCTATGCCAACTGACCCAGAAGTATTTGCTAATATAGGAAAGATGGAAAAAGAAATTGGAGCTTCCAAAGAAGCATGTATTAAAGTTATTACTGAGGCTTTTGACGCTCTTACAGAAGCATACAAAGGTATGAGTGCTGAAAACTTAGACGAAACTTTTGTAATCCCATTTGATCCTAGTCAACCAAGTTTTACCAAGGAAAAAGGGTTTCAATTTATTTACGAGCATATTGCTCATCATCGTGGTCAAGCATTGGTCTCATTAAGAATGCAAGGGATTAAAGCACCAGCTTATAGGTTGTACTAATTTATTCTATGAATAAAATAGATGTCTTAAAAGATTTCAGAATAAAAGCTTTTTTTGTTCAATTAGTATTTTAATTACTACTGAATAATTGAACCACTTTTTTTGCTTTTTTTAAGTGTTTCTATTGCTTCGTCAAACTACCATATTCTGTCCAAGAACCATCATAAACACTTAGATTTTTATAATTAGCCATTTCTGCTGCCAAAGCTAAAATACAAGCCGTTATACCTGAACCACAAGAAAAGATTAATTTTTTATCTGGTTTTGCCAAGTTATTAAAAATAGCTGTTAGTTCTTCGTTGGATTTTAAACAGTTTCCATTTATTAAATCGGTAAATGGTAAATTTTTAGAATTTGGAATTGTACCGCTTCGTAAACCCTTTCTTGGCTCTGGTATAACACCTTTAAATCTTTTAGCAGAACGTGCATCTAAAATCAAACACTTAAAATCGTTTGAAATGGATTTAAGTTCATCGAAAAATTTAAAATATTCAGAATTATAGCTACCTTCAAAATTACCTCGTTCAAACTCTAAACTTGTTTTATCTTCTATTTGGAAATTCTTTTTTTTCCATTCTGGCAAACCTCCATCTAAAACAGCAACATTGTTAAACCCAAATGCTTTAAATAAATACCAAGCTCTAGCGCTAGAGTAAATACCTTTATCATCATAGATTACAATAGCACTTTCCTTATTAATCCCCAATTTTTGGGCTTCATTAGTAAATTGTTTAACTGAAGGTACTGTACTCGGAAATTTTGCAGACACATCACTAAACTTGTTTTTTAAATCAAAAAAACGAGAATTAGGAATTTGCTTGGTTTCTTCTAACGAGTTGTTATCAGTTACTTTTAGGATGCTTGCATCGAGTATTACAATATTTGAAGCATTTAAATTTTGATTTAACCATTGCGACGAAACCAGAGGACTCTCAATTGTAACCATAAAAAATGTAGTTTAAGCTTATTCAACTCATTTCGCCTTCTTAGTGGCACTTATTTTACCTCTTCATAATGGTCGTCCCAATTCCTTACATGAGGTTTGCCTAATTTTCCAACAGACTTTGCAACTAGCATGGATACCATTGCATCACCAGTAACGTTAACTACAGTACGACACATATCTAATGGTCTATCAACAGCAAATATGAGTGCAAGACCAATAGGCAACAATTCTGGTGGAAGTCCTACAGATTCTAGCACAATAACAAGCATCACCATTCCTGCTCCAGGAACTGCAGCACTACCAATTGAAGCTAATAAAGCAGTTAACACAATGGTTATTTGATCTCCGAATGTTAAGTCAAGACCCAAAGCTTGAAATATAAAAACAGCAGCCACAGCTTGATACAAACTGGTACCATCCATATTTATGGTTGCTCCAACTGGAAGCACAAAACTTGAGACTTCCTTATCAACACCAATATGCTCTTCAACACGTTCCATAGTAACAGGTAAAGTTGCTGCACTACTACTTGTTGAAAATGCTAATAATTGTGCTGGACTTATCTCTTTTAAAAACCAAAATGGATTTTTCTTAGTAAAGGTTGCTACAATTATACTGTAAAATATAATCATTAATATCAGACCAAGAATAACAACACCAGCATATTGGGCTAAAGCAACCAAAATATCTGGGTCGTCAGAAGACACAACCACACTCGCTAAAAGCGCAAATACAGCATAAGGTGCAGAAAGCATTATTAAATCTACCATTTTTAAGACAACATCATTTAAAGAATCAAAAAAGTCTTTTAAGGGTTTTGCCCTCTTTTCTCCTATTAGTAACATGGAGATTCCTAAAAATATAGCAAAGAAAATTACCTGTAGCATTAACCTATTATCGCTCATTGCCTTGAAAGCATTATCAGGAACCATGTCTTCTAAAAACTGTAATGGACCACTTTCTACTTGTTTTGTTGCTTCTACAATTTTTGATTGTACACTACTGCTTCCTGAATAAGTAGTTGTGAGTTTTGAAATGGTTTGCTCTGAAACACCATCACCAGGTTGTAAAACATTGACTAATAATAATCCAATAGAAATTGCTATTATAGTTGTAATTATATAAGTTATAATTGTGCGTATGCCTATTGTTTTAAACTTTGAAATGTCTTTAAGGTCTGATATTCCCTTGATTAAAGACGCTAGAATTAATGGTATTGCAATCAATTTTAATAGCTTTACAAAAATAGTTCCCCAAGGTTTTATCCAATCTGACGAAAATCCTTTACCACCATCAACTTGTAGCATAATAAAGCCAAAAATTAATCCGAGAACCATCCCTATTAATATTTTCCAATGCAATTCTAATTTTCTCATATGTCCTTGTTTATCATTCCCTTTTTATTGGGAATCTAGTTAATTAAATATGTCTCCATTTATATAGGGAACAATCATTTATATACTTTATTCCTTAAATAATAATCAGCAATCACTAACGCAGCCATAGCTTCCACAATGGGAACAGCTCTAGGCACAACACAAGGATCATGTCTTCCCTTACCTTGCATCTCCACAATATTACCTTGATTATCTAGCGTGTTTTGTTTTTGCATAATAGTTGCCACAGGTTTAAAAGCAACACGGAAATAAATATCCATCCCATTACTTATACCTCCTTGTATACCGCCAGAAAGGTTTGTTTTTGTAGTTCCATCTTCGTTAAACAAATCGTTATGTTCACTTCCTTTCATTTGTACACCACAAAATCCGCTACCATACTCAAAACCTTTTACGGCATTTATAGATAACATCGCTTTGCCCAATTCAGCATGTAATTTATCAAAAACAGGTTCGCCTAGTCCTATAGGAACATTTTGCAACACACAGGTTACAGTCCCTCCAATAGTATCGCCTTGCTTTTTAATGTCTTTAATACGAGAAATCATTTTCTCAGCTACGGCTTCATCTGGACAACGGACAGCATTTGATTCAATTTTAGAAAAATCTAAATCTTGATATGGTTTGTCTATATAAATCTTTCCAACAGAAGATGTAAAGGCATTTATTTTAATGTTTTTCAAGAATTGTTTTCCAATTGCTCCCGCAACAACTCTACAAGCAGTTTCACGAGCCGAACTGCGCCCGCCACCTCTATAGTCACGATTACCATACTTTTTATCATACGTAAAATCGGCATGACTTGGACGATATACCTCTTTTATATGTGAGTAATCTTTTGATTTTTGATTTGCATTTTCAATAGTAAAACCAATCGGCGTACCTGTTGTTTTACCCTCAAAAATTCCAGATAAAAATTTTACTTCATCTGGTTCTTTACGCTGTGTAACAATTTCAGACTGCCCAGGTTTCCTTCTATTCAATTCTCTTTGAATAGCATCTAAATCTAATTCTAATCCAGAAGGACAACCATCAATAATGCCTCCAATTGCTGTTCCGTGAGATTCACCAAAAGTGGTGAGTTTAAATAAATTTCCAAAGGAATTTCCTGCCATTAATATATATTTTACGCTAATGTAATTTTATTATTAGAGAAACAAAAATAGAATACTGTATTCCTTATAGTTTTTTAGAACAATTTACTTTTAAAACTAATCTAAAATTTTAATTATTTAAATCTTTATTTTATAATTTTGCACCAATATTTAAGTTGTTTTAACGTTATGTTAATTGTTAAATATTAATAAATTATTCATTCATTCAATCAATTAAAAATTAAAAATTATGAAAAACATATGTTTAATAGCAATGGCTGTGCTAGGATTTACTTTTACTGTAAATGCTCAAGAAATAGCAAATAATGCAATTGGATTGCGCTTGGGAGATAGTGACGGATTTGGTGCGGAAATCTCTTATCAAAAAGGAATAGGTGACAATAATCGTTTGGAGTTTGGCCTTGGCTGGAGAGATGGCAATAACTACAGTGCAGTTAGAGCTATTGGGTTATACCAATGGGTGTATCCTTTAGATGGAAATTTTAATTGGTACACAGGTGTTGGTGGTGGTCTTGCTGCTTACAGCTTAGATAATGCTACTCCTGGGGCTGACGACAGTAGTACATCATTATTAATTGCTGGAGATATTGGCATTGAATACAATTTTGATATTCCGCTTTTAATTTCTTTAGATTTTAGACCAGAAATTGGATTTGGCTCAATAAATAACGACTTAGATTTTGATATTGCTTTAGGATTGCGCTATCAGTTCTAAACTAACATAATACATTTTTTATATGTTATAAACCACTCTAAAATAGAGTGGTTTTTTTTATTTACTTTTGAAAGAATCAACCACCTTCGGTTTACACTGTTTTACAAACCTTAATAATATTTAATATGAAACTTCATTTTTTATTTCTACCTGCCCTTCTATTTGCTTCAATATGTATTGGGCAAGAAACTATTGACACTGTTGCTATTGAAAAAATTAAAAATGAAGGGTTTAATAATTCTCAAGTAGAGCGTATTGCGTTTCAATTAATTGATAAATCAGGTCCACGTTTAACCAACTCCAAAGGATTTGAAAGAGCCGCCAATTATGCTGTAAACCAACTAATGGAATGGGGATTAGCAAATGCTAATAAAGATCCTTGGGGAGAATTTGGAAGAGGCTGGGAAGTGAATAAAAGTTATGTAGCGATGACAAAACCTTACTATATGCCTTTTATTGCTGTGCCTAAAGCATGGACTGAAAGCACTCATGGGGAAATTACCGGAAAGGTTGTATTTCTTGATATAAAATCTGAAGAAGACTTTGTTAAGTATAAAGGTAAGTTAAAAGGTAGCATTATTGCGTTGTTACCTTCTAGAGGCAATCAAGACCCAACTTTTAAGGCAGATGCTATCCGATTTACTGAGGAAGAATTAAAAAAAATGGAAGCCCCTAGTTCTAATCAGAGACGCTATACTCCTGAACAAATTGCTAAATACAGAGCACGGAGAGCCCTTAACACTAAATTAAATACTTTTCTTGCAGAAGAAGGTGTTTCGCTAATTTTAAAAGGGACCAATGGCAAACATGGAACCCTATTTACCAGTAGTCCAAGAGGCTTTTTAAAAGACACTCCTGTTGGTATAAGTGAACTTGAAGTGGTTCCCGAATATGTAAATTTAATGTATCGCTTGATTGAAAATGGTGTAGACGTTGAAATTGAAGCTGAAGTGAAGACTACGTTCAACACCGAAAACCTACAAGGTTACAATGTTATTGCAGAAATTCCGGGAACAGACAAAAATTTGAAATCGGAAATTGTAATGCTTGGCGGTCATTTAGATTCTTGGCATGGTGCTACTGGTGCAACCGACAATGGTGCAGGATGTATTGTGGTGATGGAAGCGGTAAGAATTCTACAAGCCACAGGCTTGAAACCTCGAAGAACCATCCGAATCGCCTTATGGGGAGGCGAAGAACAAGGTATATTTGGCTCACGTAATTATGTAAAAAACCATTTTGGAGATTCTGAAACCATGGAACTCAAACCAGAACAAGGAAAAATTTCAGCCTATTACAATATTGATAACGGTACTGGAAGAATACGTGGTATTTATTTACAAGGTAACGACGCTGTAAAACCTATTTTCAAACAATGGTTCTCCCCTTTTGATGACATTATAGATAATACAACTATTACTATTAGAGATACGGGAGGAACAGACCACCTAGGTTTTGATGCTATTGGCATTCCAGGGTTTCAATTTATTCAAGATCCCATTGAATATAGATCACGAACCCATCATACCAATATGGATAATTATGAGCGTTTGGTAATAGATGACCTCAAACAAATGGCTGTAATTGTAGCATCGTTTGTTTATAATACTGCTCAACGCGATGAGAAATTGCCTCGAGAAGCTTTAAGGAACGCTGAAGAAAATTAATGATAACTGTTTTATTCTAAGCTTTTAAAAACAATTACATTTTTTGTTTTTGGCATTTTAATAATGCTATAAGGTTGTGTCATTACACTAGTTACCATATCACCCAATTTTGGTGAGTTCACTTTATAAAAGACACTTACTTTGTTGTTTTTGTTAAGAACTTGTTCAACAGTAATTGCATATCCTCCAGAATTTTTTTCTCCAAGAAATAATGCAATAACCATTTCTTTTTCAAAGTTAATTACTGGGATTTTTAACTTAGGATATCTACTTTTATTTAATAAATTAAAAACTTCAGTTAAAGATTTATTGTCTTCTATAACTAGAAATTTAGAATCTGTGTATCCTCCATAAGTATTTTGTAAAAGTATTTGAAAAGGGATAGTTTCTTGTATTAACTGTTCTGCTGCCTTGTTGTTTCCTGCACCACAAGATGAAAAAAGAAACATACAACTAACAAATATGCGTATCATAGCGTTGAAACTTTTGTGAGTACACTTTTATATATGTCTTCATAAAGAGGTACAATTTTACGAATATCAAACTTTAGAGATTCAGCTTTAGCGTTTGTTTTATAAGTTTTAAGTAAGTTTTTATCTTTTAAAATCTTTAGGGCATTTGTTGACATTTCATCAACATCTCCAACATTACTCAATAGTCCAGAAATTCCTTGTTTATTTACCTCAGGAATTCCTCCCGTATTACTAGAAATTACTGGTACACCACATGCCATCGCTTCCAAAGCTGCTAAACCAAAACTTTCAGTTTCAGAAGGTAATAGAAATAAATCGCTAAAACATAAAATTTGGTCAATTTCATGACTTTTACCAAAAAAAACAACCTTATCTTCAATACCTAACTTTTTGCATAGTAATTCGGCTGGTTCTTTCTCTGGGCCATCGCCTACCATCATTAACTTTGCGGGTATTTCTTTTTGAATATTGTAAAATATATTAATTATATCTTCAATACGTTTTACAGGTCTAAAATTACTAATATGTGTAATTATTTTTTCGCTTTTATCAGCCATCATATCACGTTGACATTCAGTAAAAGGTCCTTTATGATGTTCAAAATCTATAAAATTTGGTACCACTTGAATAGTATTTGTAATTTCAAATAAACGCATAGTATCTTCTTTTAAACTTTGTGAAACAGAAGTTACAGCATCTGACTTATTAATACTAAATGTTACTGCCGATTTATAAAAAGGATGACTCCCAACAAGTGTAATATCTGTACCATGAAGTGTGGTTACAATTGGTAAATAGATGCCTTCTTCGTGCAACATCTTTTTAGCCATATAAGCGGCATATGCATGAGGAATTGCATAATGTACATGCAAAACTTCAATTTTATGAAGCTTTACCATATCTACCAACTTACTTGATAATGCCAATTCATATGGTTGGTAATGAAACAGTGGGTATTCAGGTACATTTACTTCATGGTAATGTACATTATTGCTTAACAGTTCAAGCCTAACGGGTTGATTGTAGGTTATAAAATGTATTTCATGACCACGTTTGGACAACTCTAAACCAAGTTCGGTTGCCACAACTCCACTACCTCCAAATGTAGGGTAACATACAATTCCTATTTTCATTTTTTTAATTATCTATTGCTTCGTAAATCAAGCGTTGTATATCTGTTCTAATATTTTTTCTTAACAATTTGTTTTCTACTTGTGAGCTTGGGTACGTTCTATTTGCCAAAAACACATACACAATTTCTTCCTCAGGATCAGCCCAAGCATATGTTCCTGTAAACCCAGAATGCCCAAAACTTGTCATGGATATACAACCACAAGTAGGGCCTTCATCTCCTAGTTGTGGTTTATCAAAACCTATACCACGTCTATTATCTTTATCACAAAAGTAACAGGTGTTAAATTTATCTATAGTTTGCGTTTTAAAATAACGACGGCCTCCATAATACCCTTTTTGCAAATATAATTGCATAATTTTAGCTATATCATTGGCATTACTAAAAACACCTGCATGACCTCCAACTCCATTTTGCATCGCAGCTCCCATATCATGTACATAACCGTGAATTTCTTGATATCTAAAATAATCATCAATTTCTGTTGGTATTAACTGTGTATTACTAAACCTTTCTCTTGGTTTATATGTTGTATAATTTGCTCCCAAAGATTTGTAAAAATGTTGTTGTACCAATTTATCGAGTGGTTGGTCGTAATGGGCTTCAATAAATTTCTTTAAAATATAATAAGGCAAATCACTATAGCGATACCGAAGCCTATTTAGCATTTCACTTTCCTTAATAATTTTTTGAATAGAATCTTGGTAATCAGATCTTAAAAACAAATTATTTGTGACTTCAATGTTAAATGAAGTGCTTCGTTTTCTTCTATAATATTTAGCATCTGGTTTTTTTGTAATAGAATCTAATGTATGCATATAAAACGGAATCCAAGGCCTTAATTTAGCGTAATGTGATAACATTCGCTTTATAGTTACATCTTTTTTATTGGAATCCTTGTACTCTAGTAATAACTGTGACAGCTTGCTATCTAACGACACTATCCCTTGTTCTTCCAACTCCATTAATAAAGGCAAAGTAGCCACAATTTTAGTTAAAGACGCAATATCATACATATCTGTAAAGTGTACTTTTTGCTTTCCTTTATACGTGTGTTTTCCAAAATTTTTACTGTAAATTACCTTACCTTTTCGTGCCACCAATAATTGTATTCCTGGAGTCATTAGAGAGTCTACAGCATATTGTGCCACAGAATCAATTCTTGCTAATCGCTGTGAATTCATACCAACACGCTCAGGCAATCCGTAACTTAACCGGCTAAGGGATGGGAATTGAATACCTGTACCGACTTTAAAATCGGCTCCTGCTGTTACTGGCAAAATGCCTTTTGCTGAAATCCCTCCAAAAATAAGCTGCGCTGCTTTTTCTTGAGCTATCTTACTGTTTTGATAGGACACCATTATACTTTCAAAATTCACTGTAGATTTTAAATCGACAAGTGCATAAGGTTTGGCAAAAATGTTCAAAATTATATCATTAGTTCTCGCAACTTCATATAACCAGACAAGCTCTTTATCGGTAAATTTATAAGACTTCCAAGGATTGGCATTTGACTTATGGTAACCAATAATAACCGTATTATAATTATTTAGTTTACCAATAAGTTCATCTAAATTATCAGCCTTAATCTCGTGAACTTTAGTGTATTTTTTTAGCTCATTTAAAAATATCGAACCATTATCATCTCCAAATTTTACATAAGCAATAGACTTTGTTTCTAAATGAGTTAATGGTAACAATTTTGAATTGTTCTTAACTACAGTTAGTGCATTTTCTAGAAGTTCTTCATAAAGAACATCATCTTTTAATCTATTTAAATCTTTTACCAAATTTTGAAATCCTATTGGTTTATAATGATTTAAACCAACCTTATATTTTACTTGTAATATTTTTTTAACTGAATGTGATAATCGTTCTTCTGTAATTTCTCCTGCATCAAAGGCTTCTATAATTTTTTTAATGCCTGCTGAAACGTTTTCTGAAATTAAAAGCATGTCATTTCCAGCTTTAAAAGCAGCTAAATCAACATCACCTGAATCACTGAAATTTGAAGCGCCTTTCATATTCAATGCATCTGTGAAGATCAATCCTTTGAAACCTAAACGCTCTTTTAAGATATTTGTAACAATATTTATCGATAATGTTGAAGGATAACCAGAACGAGATTCTAAACTTGGTATATTTAAATGAGCGACCATTACACTTGAAAGTCCTTCCTTAAATAATGCTTTATATGGATAAAGCTCAATAGAATCAATACGTTTTTCATCAAAGCTTATAGTCGGCAACGTTTTGTGTGAATCTTGGTCTGTATCACCATGACCAGGAAAATGCTTAGCAGTTGCTAAAACACCAACACTTTGAATACCTTTCATAAATGCCAATCCTTTAGCGGTTACATTATCTCTATCTTCTCCAAAAGAGCGGTTGCCAATAATTGGGTTTTTCGGATTAGTGTTAATATCTACAACTGGTGCAAAATTAAAATGAACACCTAGACGCTTACAGTGTTCACCAATTTGTTTACCTACCTTTTCGATTAAGGTATTGTCTTTTATAGCACCTAAGGTCATATTCCATGGAAATGAATACGTAGAGTCTAGACGCATTCCTAATCCCCATTCAGCATCCATACCAATAAGCAAAGGAAGTTTAGATATGGTTTGATATTCGTTATTAAGTTTTGCTTGACGTATTGGACCACCTTTTGAGTATATAAGTCCACCAATGTTGTTCTCCTTTATCTCTCTAATTACGTTCTTGTGTACATTTATATCTTGATTAGAGAATACCATAATCATAAATAACTGCCCTACTTTTTCTTTTAAATTCATGGATTGGTATACACTATCTACCCATTTTTCTTGAGCCTCATAATCTGAAGTTAATAAAGGATTACTTGAATTTTGGCCAAAACTGATATTAAAAAGGCAAAAAAAAGTGGTTAGTAAAATTGTTATACGCATGGTTTGGGATTAATTAAAAACTAAATTTGAGTATATAGCGAAAATCTAAGCCAAAATAACATATTTATAAAGAAGATAAATAGACTTTAAGATAGTTTTATAAACTAAGAAATTAACTATTTTTTATAGGCATGGAGCAAAACAGATTCTTCGCTGCTCATAGAAGTGCAACGCAAACTACTTCAAAAAGCGATTATGCCAACTATCTTTAGCGGGAACTTCCCAATTTTCAAGGTATTCAGCTTTATTTGTAACTAGATTATTAAAGACAATGGTATTTTTGGATACTGCTTTTTGTTTCGCCATTTTTCGGAAATCTATTAAGGATTTATAAGCTATAAACTCACCCTGTTTATAGGAAACGTTCATTTTATCCATTAAATCTACATTATAAGCATTTTCTAATTGTTGGATAAAATGTACTGAAGCATCAATTGAACAACCAGAAGCAGCATTCAAGTTTTGGTTTAAAGCTAATACTATAAAACGCTTATATTTAATTTCATAACCTGCTTGTAAATTACTTCCGTGTGCAGTCCAATTTTCAATAAATGTATCTAGATTAGATGTAATCTCTTCCAGTTCACTTTCGGAAAATGAACGATTAGATTGGTAAATCCAAACTTTTGAAGTTTCTGGTAATATGTTGAAATCTACTAGCATTTTTTTGATTTATGAACTATGCCTTTTCATTATGAATTCCTAGCTTCATTCCGACTAAACTCAATGACCTCGCTTGAATGTTAGATTCGTTATAAATCTTGAGCATTTGCAATCAGTTCAGCAATATCCATAACTGCAAAATCGCTTTCTCTTTCTTTCACTTTCACACCGTCTGTCATCATGGTATTGCAAAATGGACATCCAGCAGCTATAATTTCTGGTTTTGTTTCTAAAGCTTGTTCAGTTCGCTCTATATTAATGTCTTTATCTCCTTTTTCAGGTTCTTTAAACATTTGTGCTCCTCCTGCTCCACAACACAATCCATTGCGCTTACAGTTTTTCATTTCTACCAACTCAGCTTCTAATTTCTGAATGAGTTCTCTAGGTGCTTCATAAACGTTATTTGCACGACCTAAATAACATGGATCATGAAATGTAATACGCTTTCCTTTAAACTTGCCGCCTTCAACAGTTAACCTACCATCATCAAGCAAACTTTTTAAAAATTGCGTGTGATGCATGACTTCATAATTTCCACCTAGAGAAGGATATTCATTTTTAAGTGTATTAAAGCAATGTGGACAAGCTGTTACAATTTTTTTGATTTCGTAAGCATTAAGCACTTCTATATTAGTTACCGCTTGCATTTGAAATAAAAATTCATTTCCAGAACGTTTTGCAGGATCTCCAGTACAACTTTCTTCAGTCCCAAGTACTGCAAATTCAACATTAGCTTTGTTTAATAATTTTACAAAGGCTTTTGTTATTTTTTTAGCGCGATCGTCAAAACTTCCCGCACAACCCACCCAAAATAATACTTCAGGTTGCTTGCCTTGAGCTAAAAACTCAGCCATTGTTGGTACTTTAATTACTTTACTCATTTATAAAAACCGTTTAATCTTATTCGTGCTTACCATCATCAAATACTTCAATAGTTACCTCTTTATCTACCAAATCGGTGAATTTACCTCTAAAACGAGTTGCTTTTACTAGGTGATTATCTATCCAATGGTAATTGCCTCCTCTAGGTTTACCCATTAATAAACTGTGGTACTTAAAGCCGTGCTTTTTTAACCAAGTTTCTGTATACTCGCGATGTGCTTCTGTTCTTGATGTAAAAAAACAAATCATGTGTCCTTGCTCATACCACTTATTACAAATCTCTAAAGCATCCGGATACACCTTAGCGGTTAACATCCGCTCTGGTTCTTCATTAGGGATATCTTCACCTACCGTACCATCGATATCTATTAAATAATTTTTTACGCCTTTTGGCAATACTGGACTTACATGCTCGCCTGCTTCTACTTTGTCATGTAATAACTTTTCTACTTCTTCTTTATTCATCTCTAATTGCTAAAAAATCTTTTTTTGAAACTCTTATTATAATTGCAAACTTTCTCATACCATTTACTATTCTTTTTTTTGGATTATACCGATTATAAAAAGCAAGCTCTTTTGCTTTTTCTCCTATATATTTTATTTGGTTATCAGTACAATAGTCGCAAAATACTTTTTTAACCGCAATGTCTTTTGGTTGACTATTAACATATTCAATTTCAGTATAGACCTTTATTTGCAAAGAATCTACAGTATAATTTCGTTTCTGTGCTGCACTATAATTAATACAAAAACAACACATTAATAATGCTCCTAGATAATATGTGGGCTTTACATACTTCATTCTTTATACTTACTACCCCTTTTCCCAATTCAACCTATCCATTTGATTATAAGGCCAAGGCGCTCCATTATTTTCAATATTTGTCATCATTATATTCAACTCGTTAGGTGCTGCTGATTGTTCCATCACTAAATAACGACGCATTTCTAAAATTATTGACAAAGGATTTATACTCACAGGACAAGCCTCTACACAGGCATTACAAGATGTACATGCCCAAAGTTCTTCTCTTGAAATATAATCATCTAGCAATTGTTTACCATCATCTTTAAACTTGCCTTTATTATCATCTATATTCTTTCCAACTTCTTCCAAACGATCACGAGTATCCATCATGATTTTGCGTGGCGATAATTTTTTACCTGTTAGATTAGCGGGACATTCACTAGTACAACGCCCACATTCTGTACATGTATAAGCGTTTAGAAGTTGTACCCAATTTAAATCTTGCACATCACTAGCTCCAAATTTAGTAGGTTCTTCATCAACTTCGCCTTCTGGTGGTGCAGCAAAAGGGTCTGCATTAGGGTCCATCATTAACATCACTTCTTTAGTTACTGCCTCTAAATTATTAAACTCTCCTTTAGGCTTTAAACTTCCATAATAGGTGTTAGGGAATGCTAATAAAATATGCAAATGCTTAGAAAAATATAAATAGTTTAAGAACACTAAAATTCCTAAAATATGTATCCACCAAGCACTACGCTCAATTAAGTGCACAGTAGTTTCAGGTAAATTGCTAAACCAAGGTGCCAAATATTGACTAATTATATTACCAGAAGCCATGTCTTGGAAATGCGTATCTGTAGTATTCATAATTAAGAATAGACTCATAAGTACCATTTCAAAATAAAGAATATTTAAGGCGTCGTTTTTAGGCCACTTGGTCATTTCCTTATTCCAAAAACGTGGAATACGAAGTATCATTCGTCTAATCCAAAATACAATTACAGCTATTAAAACTAAAACTGCTAGAATTTCAAAAATGCCAATAAGCACACTATAAATAGCACCTATTCCAGAAAATATTCGATGTGTTCCAAACAAGCCATCGATA
>Ga0114934_10000702_pt1 | contig 21279 bp, 22 predicted proteins | sample 4SBtaG_2_FD_99695 | JGI IMG/M metagenome (GOLD analysis project Ga0114934, IMG submission 99695) | Deep subsurface microbial communities from Kolumbo volcano to uncover new lineages of life (NeLLi) - 4SBTROV10_white metaG | ecosystem: Environmental > Aquatic > Marine > Volcanic ...
ATAATATTATTAATAGTCAAAATGATATTGGATTAGAAAATTCTCAAACTGATCTAATCTTAAATATTATTATGAATTCTCATGCAAGTTAAATCTTCATGCTTTAACTTACTTTTAAAATAATTGAATATTATTCAAAATAAAAGTATAAATAATAAACAACCAAAATTACTTAAATATAATATTTTAAAAAGGATTAAAAAAATATGGTTTATAAAACTCATACAGCAACCTCTGCTTCTTTATCATTATTACCTGTATTTTTACCTAAAGACATTAATCCTTTTATTGGAATGCCTATAGATGTTTTTCTTATTATGTTTTCTGTTATTTTTATATTCTCTTTATTACCGGATTTAGATGAACCAGGATCTTTTCTTTCTCAAAAATTTCCATTTTATTTTGTCTCTTTCTTCCTCTCTTTATTCACTACTCATAGAGGTTTGACTCATAATTTTATTTTTTCTATTGTTTTTTTCCTTTTCCTATATGCTGTTACACTCCCAATTCATCATATTGAATGGTTTCACACTATATTCTTTGTTGCTTTTATTTCTTATATTGGTCATATTATTGGAGATAGTATGACTATTGGTGGTATTAAAAGAGCTTTTTATCCTTTTTCTAAATCAACCTTTTGGATTATTCCTAAATCCCTTAGATTTAAAACTCAATCTTTATTTGAATCATTTTTATTATTATTTATTTTAACTTTTCTCTCTTTTGAAATATATTATTTTTTTATGATTAATAATACTTTCAACAAACTTCTTTCTCTCTGAATTTACAGCATAAATTGTGATAGTTTTTTATAAAATTTTAACAACTTTACTAATTTTATTAAGGTAGTCTTCTGCTTTATTTTTTTTAATATTTTATTAAATTATCTTTAATAATTGAACTTTATGAAAATATTTCTTATATTTTTATAAAAACATAAGGGGAAAGATGTTATTTATTCATTCTGGTATTTATTCTTTTGATACTATCCTGTATTCATTGTCTAAAAATTCTAATAAAATATTAGAATATAATTCTGAAAAATATAATCATGATATTTCATATTTTAAAATAATTATTGATGTTGATATAAATGATATTAATCAAGAATGGATTAATCACTATGATAATTTTTTAAAAAAACTTAATAAAAAATATGAAAATATGTTTTTTGTCTTTCTTAATATTAAAAATGTATTATCATCTCAAAAAAAACAAAAACAAATATTCTTTTTGAAAATGAATTTTAATTATGTATCACTTTTTGAACAACATGATCTTTTATATGCTTTCGCTGATTTAAAACATATTAAAAAAATTAAATACAATATATTGAATTTTCATCATTTTAATATTCATTTAAATTCTGAAAAAATATTTTATAAAGAATTTCAACTTGATATAAAAAAAGGTAAAAATTTTGAATTATTTTTATTCTTTATCAAAAATAACAATAAAGTTCTTTCTAAAGAATACATATTTGAAAATTTGTGGAAAGATAAATATAACACTTCCAATTTTAATGCTATTGAAATACTTGTAGGTAATCTCAGAAAAGAATTGAAAAAATATTTATTTTCTGATATTTTAATTACTGTTCAAAAAAAAGGATACATGTTATCTTATGGTAAAAATAAAAAAATTAAATATATAGAAAACTAAAGGTTTATTATGGGAAAATCATTACATTTGCTTCTTAATGGAAAAGCTAAAGAAATAGCTCTTACAATACCTGTAAAAAAAAGGGCTGAAATACTAAACAATTTAATTGTTTCTTCATTAATAGATCAATCTCTTTTTCTTGAAATTGAAAAAATTCTTGATTCAGAAACTGCTGATGAGGTTATTTCTGAATTACCTTTTATTGGAAATACTAAATTAGTTAAAACTTCTAGAAAAAAAACTTTGATTCAAAAAAAAGTTATCTCACAAAAAAATATTGAAAATTTATCAGAAAAAAAAAACACTGGCTCTTCTAAATCTGATAATAAAGAAAGTAAACCACCTGTTTCTGATGAATTATTAGATAATGGTGGTTTTTTTTTCTGAATTATCCCACCATAAAGGATGAGGATTCCATATAGAGATAGTTTATAAAAACTATTCCTATGAAGAACACATCTCCCCAGTGAACAAGAGAGACATTTAACAAATCTTGATGGATTATCTAATTTAAAAAATATTAATGGCAATATTAATATTTGTAATAATCATAGTTTAACAGATGTTTCAGGACTAAAAAATGTAACTGTGGCACATGGAAAAGCTGTTGAGACAGACAATAAAGTGTATAATTCCATTTATCGTTGTGAATTGTAAATGTTGGTGAAGTTAATTGAAATGATTGGTATCCATTTTGAGTATATTTTTTGTATTTGCTTTTTCCAACAGTAATTCCATTTTTAATTTTTTTAATTATTTTTTTGAGTTTCTTTATTCTAAATTAAATAATTACAGTTGTTCAGAAATTTTTTATTCAGATTCTCCATATCCTGTTGATTTAATAATAGTTCATAATATATGAGAAAAAGATAGAGTAATAAATTACTCATCTTCTTCTAAAGTGTATTTTTTAAATTTATAAGAAATATTCTCTATTAATGAAAAATTATTATCCATTTGATTATTCAAATAGTTTAATACATCTTCATCATTTTTAAAAGTTATATAATCTTTTAAATTCTCAAACATATCCATAATATCTTCTGGTTCGGCATTTTTGATAATATCTTTAATAAAAATATCTTTTTTACCTTTATACCCTGCAAAAGATTTTGATCTTTCTGGTTTTATACCAAAAAGTTCACCATTAGATCCTTTGATTAATCCTTCATGAATTTCACACCATTTTCTTCCTAACATTTTTGCTTGCCTTAACTCAGTCTCTAAAGTTAATATTCTATCAACAATATTAGTATTAACTCTTTCAACATTTTTAATCCCGCAATAATCATAATAAGGACAAATTTTACATTTTTCCTGTAATTCAGGTTTTGCAAAATTATTTTTTAGTGTATTTGACATTTTTTTAATTGTTGGTAAAATTGCACTCATAAAATCTTTACTTTTTAAAATTTGAATATATGTATCTCCATTCTTCAAATTTACTCTATGTAGTTTTATTGTAGCATTTTCACCATACTCATCCTTTAATAGAATATATTGAATCATATCTTTGAAAGTTAGATTTTTTTCAACTTTCGCATCTCCATAATAAAAAGTAAAAGCTTTTATTTCCATTTCTTTACTATTTTTATTATATGAATTTACTAACATATCAACTCGTTCTTGGAATCTAACTAATTGATTGTCATCAATATATATATTCTTAGTCAAATATCTTGTTCCATGAATAACCTGATCATCTTTAATTAAATGTTGTTCGATATTTATATCTTTTAACATTTCTTCATTTTTTATAATTAAAAGAGGATTCTCATCACCTTTAAACTCTAAACCTTCCATAAAATAATCCTCAGCAATCTTTTGAGAAATAAGAATATTTCTTATCTTTATTTCTTCTTGATGTTCTGAAAATTTAATCTTATGTGTTTGCCTTGTTAACCACTCTGCATTACAATCAAAATAAGTCTTGATTGCATTGCCATTTATTTTTAGTATTTCCATCTTTTTCTCCTTAATATAGAATTATACTAGTAATTGTTATATATTTAATATTATATCTTTATTATTTTTAATTTAAACTTTATTCTTGATTTTTTTTATTATTTTAGATATAATCTATAAAAAAGGAATTCCTCTATGAAAAAAATACTTATTACACTTATTGCTTTTGCTTCAATTTTATTTAGTGCAGAAAATAATAATCAAAAACCTGAATTGTTAAAAGGTTGTATTACAAAATCTTCAAATAATACTAATGTTAAAACAGTTTCTCCTGTAGATGTCAAAGCTACTATTCCAGATTTTGATATTCAATTAGATACTATTGTTGTTCATCCAAATAAAACTGATTTAAAAAATGACACTAAAAAGAAATCTAATGTAACTAAAAGTTCTACAGTTAAAATTGAAAAAAAAATAAAAGATTTACCTGTCATTAATGTTCCTACCACAAAAACATCTATGGACGACCCTATAAATTTTAATCCTTCTAGATGTTTTACTTGTCATGGTTCTCATTGGGAAAAGAAAGCACTAAATGTCTCTAATGTTGTTGCAAATATGAGTTCTAAAGATATTCTTAGTGCTTTAAGAGGATATAAAAATGATACTTATGGTGGTAAAATGAAACCTGTTATGAAAAGTCAAATTAAAAACTTTTCTGATTCTGATTTAGTTAAAATTTCTCAATTTATTTCAGAAAATAAATAATATATTATAAATATTAGAAGAAACAGTCTAAAACATAGACTGTTTCGTTTCTTCTTTTTTATATATGGAAAGAAAACTTTTGATTTTATCTCTATTGTTTTTTTCCATATCATTCATTGAAAGTAAAAGATCTGTAAAATCATATCCTTTTACTTTTCTTTTTCCCCAAAAAATATTATCTTTTGAAATTTGATACTTCTTTAAAATTGAGTTTTTCATATTTTGTGTAAAAACTTTACCTCTATTTTCAGGTGTAGCAGCCTTTACATCAGCCTCCAAAGACCAGAACATTGGTTTAAACAAAATTCTATCTTTTAATGAAACTGTCTCATTAAATTTCAAAATTTCATCCATTATTCTTCTTGTCCCTTGTATTCCTGGTAAATCATCATCATACCAAATATGAATTGTTCTACCTTTTAATAAATTTAAAAAAGGTTTTATAGTTTTAGTAGCAGCACCAAGTGTTATAGCTCTATAACCATTTCCAATCAAGTTAACAAAATCAGTATGACCTTCAGCTAATATGATTGGTAAATCAATATTCCATAATTTTAATAAGTGTGAACCTGTTAAATTTGGCTTTTGATTTTTTCTTATCATACCTTTGATTGGTTTATCACCTTCTTTAAAAGGTTTCGCCTCTCTATTATATGCATAATACCCAACATATTCACCTTTTTCATTTATTTCAGGTAAATATACCCTATCATACTCTTTGTCATAACCAATATCTAAAAATTTAGCTATTTTGATTATTTTATTATCAGTTTTTAATGTTCTAGCAAAACCTTTCATTATATGCATATATCTATCATAATTTTCTTTTCTTTGAATTCTTTTAAACTCAAAAAATTTAGGATTTATATTTTTTGCATATATTTTAGGTTTTGGTTTAAATTTAGGTCTATCTATAGATAAATCTATATTTTCACCACCTAACAATTTATAAACATAATCAACTGATTCTAAATAGTCCAACTCTAAATTCAATCTGACTAAATGAACTATATCACCTGAGTCTCCTGAACCAAAATCTTTCCAACCAATAAAGTTAGATTCAAAAACATTACAAGATGGAGTATTCTCCTGTCTTGAAATTCTTATAAACTTTATCCCATCATTAGGAAATTCAATTCCTAATGCTTCTTCATGACTTTTCATAAAATCTATTAAATCTTCTTTACAAGTAAAGTAATTTTCTATATATTTTATGATTTCATCATATTTTTTTTTATTATTCATCTAATACTCCTTATTATTTAAATAATATATATTGTTATATCATAAATTATCTTAATATTAATTTTACTCTTTACTTATTCATTTTAATTTTATGAAAATGTGCTACTTTAATGCTTCTATTAATATTCTTATTGAAGGATTAAGAACCTTCATTTTGAAGGATTAAGAACCTTCATTCAAGATGAATTAGAAGAAAAAGAATTACAATCCGCTTCTAATTCAATCAGAGACTTGAAATATTATTTGGTTAACAGATGTCAATTAGATAAGATTAGTAAAGTTGTTGACAATTCATAGGAATAGTTTTTATAAACTATTTTTATAGGGAACCCCTCACCCTTTAGGGTGGGGTAATTCAGCTATATATAATATAATTATTAAATAATCATTAGAAAAAAATTCTAATGATTATTTTCAAAATACCTTATTTTTTATCTTAAAATATCACCAATAAGTTTTAACTCATCAAGAAATTCACTTGTATTACTTTTACTTTCATTAAAATAACCTTCAGGATCTTCCTCTATTTCTGAAATATGATAGTCTATTTCATTTAATAAACGTTCATGAATTTGAGTTAAATTCCAATCAATTTCATCTATTTCACCTGTATTCTTTACTAATTGAAATTAAATAACCTCTATTAAATATACCTTGAATATTCATAACTTATCCTTTTTAAAATTTATTTACTTTTTTGACATTTTCTTTATTTACCAAAAACATCTGATTCTTCTTTTTTATTGAACTTACTTTTTCTAAGTTTTTTATTGAATCATCATATAAAGTAAAACAATCAAATTCAGGTCTTTTCTTTAAAATTCTCTGAATCAAATCTTTCTTTTTTGAAGGTGTATCTCCATCCTCATTTCCACATCTTACAATGTGAATTTTCTTGTCTAAATAATGTCCTACATTTAATCCTACAGAATTCATGTATTTTATTATCTTTTTTTTGTCATCAAAATCAGCTCTTGCTGTTAAAAGAACAATCTCTTCATTTTTTTTCTCTAACTCATTGACTTTTTTGATCATCTTATAGTTAGGTATTGATGTTGAAACAAATGTCTTTGAACATCTAAATTGACTAAAGTCAAATGACTCACCTTCTTCTAACTTGTAATTATTAAATACCTGATTAGATAATTCTTTAATTACTTTTCCTTCTTTTAATACTAATATTTTTGCTTTTGTAAAAAACAAAGTCTCATCAATATCAATAAAATTTATCTTCCTCATCTTTTTCTCCTTTTGAAATGATTTGATATGTTTTTGTTATATATATATTTTTTTTTAAGTTTTTATTTATTTGTATAAATGTATAATTATATATACTAAGGATTATTCAATGAAAGCAAAAAATTATTTATATAGAAATTTACATACAAAAACTTTTTCTTTGAAACATAAAGGTGTAGTTATTGAACATCCAAAAACTATAATCATGTCATTTGTTGATTTTAAAGTATCTCAAACTGGTAGAAATAAAGTTTTAAAAGAAAAAAGAAAAAATGTTCATGCCCAGTTAGCTTTTTCAAAATATATTATTATTAATGATGAATTTAATATTAAATTAATTCAACACTATCTTGATAATAATGAATTAGAAGAAATATATTATAACCCTTATCAAAATTCCAGTTTTATTATTAAAAATTCTGGAAAACCAATATTTTCAGAAGATATTGTTATTGGTTTTGATAATAAAATTTACAGATTTATATATTCTTAAAAAGAAAACAGGATTTTCACCTGTTTTAATCATATAAATCTTCTAAATAATAATAGTCATCTATATCACTACTACTACTATTGAAAAATATCCCAAATAATCCAACAATTATAATTATTGTCATTACATACTCCTTTTATTTATAAATAATTATTTAAAAAAGTTGAAATATTTTAAGACCAGTAGAAAAACATACATTTGATAGTCAAGAAAATGCATTAAAAAGTTTTTATAGAATAATGGGTGGAAAGAAAATGCTCTCATTTATTTAGATGAAATTGATTTTATAAGAATTCTTTAATTATTAATCACACATAAAAAATAAATCTTCAATTATTTTTATAATTTGATTCTTTTTTATTTGAATATTCTTTTTTTAAAAAGTATATTATTATAAAAGGAATATATATGAAATTAAATATTGAATTAATACCAAAGAGACAATGGGGAAAAAATTGTAGAACTCTATTAAAACAATCTCAATGGGATAAAATTAGAAAATATATGTATGAAAAGAAAAATTATCAATGTGAAATTTGTAAAGGTCAAGGTAAAAAACATCCTGTTGAGTGTCATGAAGTATGGAAATACAAAGGTAAAACTCAAAAATTAGTAAAATTAGAAGTTTTATGTCCTACTTGTCATAAAGTTAAACATATTGGTAGAATTGAATTTTCCAGAGGATATAGTAAAAAAGCTGAAAAATACTATCAAAAAATTCTAAAACATTTCAGAAAAATTAATAAAATCAGTAAGTCAAAAGCTCAAAGAAAAATTCAAGAAGCTTTTATTCAAAATAGTTATAGAAGTGAAATTAAATATAAAGTTGATATTAAGTTAGCTAAAAAACTATTGAAAAAAATTTAAAATCATTTATAAATTATAAATATTTTTTTTATTTTTATTTAATATTATTTATAGTATAATTTTTATAAAAAAGAGATAATAATGATTTCAAATTTAAAAAAAATAAAAGTTTTAAAAAAATTTTTTGATTTAAAAAATATACCTCTCATTAAAAATAAAAATTTTATTCATTTTGAAAATGGTGATATTTGGTTTATTGGAGATAAAAAAGAATATGAAATTTTTTTATCAAGATATAATGAAGATGAAAAAAAATTCATCAAAGAAAAAACAGCTAATATAAATGATTTTTTTATACTTTTAATATCAACAAAACAATTTTCTTTATCAGAATTATTACCTAAAAATGATTTTTCATTAATCAATAAAGAAAGTAATATACTTTTACATATTCCTCATGATTCAATTAAAATACCAAAATGGTGTGAAACAGACTTTATTATAAATAATATTTATGAAGAAGCTTTAAAAATGTCAGACTGGAAAGTAAGTGAACTTATTTGGGAAGAACAATATAATCATTCATCTTTAAAATCAAATATTTCTAGAATTTGTGTTGATTTTGAAAGATTTAAAGATGATAAAAATGAACCTATGTCAAAACTAGGTATGGGAAAATTTTATAGTGTTACTTCAGATAAAAAAAAATTAAGATTTCTTTCAAAAACAAATGAAAAAAAATTAGAATTAATTTATGATAATTATCATAGTATTTTAAAAAATAAATCTATTGAATTAATTAATAAATATAAAAACAATGCATATATATTAGATATTCATTCTTATCCTGATGAAGATAGATGGTATGAAACAAAAAATATAAAACCTGATGTATGTTTAGGATTTAATAATAATATGGATTTAAATATAATTAATTATATAAAAAAAATATTTGAAGAATCTAATTATTCTGTTGAGTTTAATAATCCTTATTCTGGTTCAATAGTTCCAAAAGGAATTAATATTAACTCAATCATGATTGAAATTAATAGAAAACTTTATTTAACTGATGATTATATTTATATTGAAAATAAAAAATTAAAAGAAACTTTAAGTAGAGTTATTAATTATTTAAAACTTAAAAACTAAAATGCCCAATAGAAAGAAAAAGTTAAACTCTCTCCATCTCAAAATAGGGCATTTTTCCAAACTTTGACATGTTCCAGTTTTTTGGAGCATATTTTTCATTCCAAGGTAACTCTAAAGTTACCTTGAAACCTATTAGACTGTACATGTCAACTAAGTATTGACCCATACAGTCTAATTTTTTAGCAGAACTAGCTGAAATTACTTCAACTAGTTCTTCACCTCTACCTTTTGTCAGAGAAAATACTGACAAAAGGTATCCATCAGGGTTTATACCAAACCCTGATTTCATATCTTGAGATAGGAACAACTCTGTCCCCATCTCAAGATATTTTTCCTCACTATACATAGTGAGAAATACTGCCATCTCTGGCTTTATTTTTTCTCTACTAGAGATAAATTATCTAGCAGATACTTTTTTATAATAATTCATTTTCTTCTCCTTAAGTGAAATTATTTTTTTGTTATATTAAAAATATATAATAAGTCATAAAATTGATCCAGTAGGATTTTTAACCTACTGATTTATCTATAATTCTTTTAATTAAATCATCTAAACCTTCTCTTTTTATAGTTTTATTAAATTGATCAACTATATCTGATAAATATAATGTTTTCATCTTTACCTTCCTTAATTTAAAATTAAAATTTATTTAATTTAATATATATTTTATATAATATATATATATATTATTTTCTACTTTTCTCTAATTCTTTTACTTTCATTTTTAATAAATCTATTTCTCTTTTTAATGATAATTCTATTTTTTGATTTTTTTCAAATATTTTTGTTATTATATTTTTTATTGTGTTATTTATCTCATCTTGATTTTTTAAATTATATTCATTTTTATCTATAATTTTTTTTACTAACTCAACCATTTTTTGATCTTCTTTATCATATTTATTTTCAATATTATTTATTTTATAAAAAAGTAATCCTGTTATTAATAAAGATATAATTACTGATATGAATATTGTTTTTATGTTTTCCAATTGGTTTCCTATTTTTTAATATATTATATAATATTATTATAATAAACTCAATTTATAACAGAAAATATTTATTTAATAGAAATCTTAAATAACAAATTTAATTGATAAAGTTTTTGAGTGGTATAAATGTTTTCAAAATAAAGATAATAATGTTGTGCCTGAAATTAATATTTATTTTAATGATTTTTTATTGTGATACCAGTATTTTTTTACTGGTATTAATTCTTTGTAAGGAAAATTTTATAAAGTATTGAATTTATTCTAGATTTTATCTTTAATATAATATCTTTTATTAATTATTAAATATTTAAATTAAGCAAAAATTTTATATAATCCAAATCCAATAGCAACAACTGTTGTTATTTCTACTAATTTTAAAATTGTATATCTAACTTTAAATCTTGTTTTTTCTTCTGCTGTCAAATCATTCCAGCTTAATCTTTCATAGTTTCTTGTTTTCATAATATTTCCTTTTCTTAATTATAACTTATTTTATATATTTATATTATATATACATTTTTATTCTTTTGTCAAGGTTTTTATATATAAAATAATGATTTTAAGCTATATTTAAGATTAATTATATTAATTGTGGGCTTTTTATGATTTAAGTCTATAAAATAGGGGAAATAGAAAAGACAATAATTTGTCTAATCTATTGAAAGTAATTCTTTTACTTCATCACTCATGGTATCTAAATTTACATTAGCCAAAACTGATTCATTAAAGAACATTGTATCATATGCATACATTTGAGCTTCATCAATAAGTCCCATTTCTATCATATATGTAGTGAGACTATATAATTCCTGTTCAAGAGCATGTTCATCAATATCAATTTTTAATAATTCTTTTTTTTGTAAAAGTTCTTCAAAAACAATATCCATTGGAATGTGTTCATGTTCTTTCAGATTTTCTGATCTTAAAACTGATGATAATAACTCTGTTACTCTTGAATCTATATTTTCATCAAAAGAAGCTAAATCTTCTAATATATCAACATAAGTTAAGAATTCATGTCTTTCACCAACTAAAGATGATGGAGATGTATAACCTGAAAATCTATTGTCTTCATAATCAAATAAAGAATATTCATTATTATAATTATATGAACCAGTTTTTCTTTCACTGTTTTTCCAAAGTTTCATTCTCTCTTTTCTTTCTTTCTTAATTTTTTTCTCTTCATCTTTTATTAACTTCAAAGTTTCTTTTTGATTACCCTTATGTAATTCAAAAATATTTTTAAAAGTTAATTCTTGATCTTTTCCATTTTTTAGTTTAAATGGATTTTTTACAATTTCTGAAATAAATTTAGAATATCCAAGAATTTTTGAAACAGTTGTTTCATTTTCCCAAGAATGAATAATCCCTTTTGTTGGAAGACAAACAGATAATCCATTTCCACCATTTGATAAAATTACATCACAATCATCACACATTCTATCTACTGTATAATAGATTGAATGTTTATCATTGTAATTATCAATTAACTTTATCATTGATGAATAATTTGGTTCATCATATTCAATTGAAATTGATTTATCATAACCCTCATTTGTTACATCCAAATTTATAAATGTTCCATTATCTACATTTTCTTTTATACTTTTCATAAAGTTATCTATTCCCCACATCCCTTTTTCTTCTCCATATGTAAAAAGGAAAATAACATTATCTTTATAATCAACTTCTAACATTGCTTTTATCAATATTGCATTTGGTAAAGTATTGTCAAGTGCTCCTATGATTTTTTCTTCATCTTTTTCAATATAACATTCTCTATTTTTTAAGAACCCTTTATGAAAACTTTTGATTAAATCTATATGAGCTACAAATACATAATATTTATTATTTAATATCTCTTCAAGATTACCTTTAGTATACATTAAATAATTTTTATCATCATGATATGTATTTAATTTTAACTCAAATAGAATCTCTTCTATTTTTTCTTTTTTTAAACAAACTTCTGGAACTTCATCTTTTTTACTTTGTAAAAATGGAAGTGAAATTTCTTTAAATATTTCTAACTCTGTCATAACTTCTCCTTATTTTATTTAGTTTATAACATTCTTGTTATATATTTTATTTTTATATTATATAATATGTTTACTTAATTAGATTTTAAATTATTTTTATTTTTTTTGAGAAAAGGTAGATACCATTTATATATATTATAATAAGTAATTGTTAATGAACAGCTCTAATTTTAAAAATTATAAAAAAACCTTCACCTATAATTTGAGAGAAAGTAAGATATTTCATATGTAAAAATGAATCACTTTCAATGTAAAAACCTTCAAGAGAATCAAGAAAAGGTTTAATTGTCAAACCAAAAGAATCTAAATCTCTACCCCTTCCTGTTCCAACAATAGCTTCTAATGAATATTCTTTAAATGGTATTTTACATGAAAAACTTTTATCATTTTCAAGAAAAAAAATCATAGATGATTTTACATGTTTTTTATATGTTAATCTGTCTCTAAAAGAGAGTGCTAAAATTTCATTTGTTGACAAATGTCTAAAAGATATTTTCAATTCTAATGATTCATTTTCAGTAAAATTAATTAATTCTAATTTTAATTGTCCATAATCTTTTTTTTCTTTTTTTTTAAATGATTTTTTATTAAAATCTAGTGTTTTATTAGCCATTAAAAATTATTTCCTTATTATTAATTGATTAATCAATGATTAATCATTAACATTATACAAAACATTATAAAAAATGTAAATATTTTTATCAGAAAAAGTAAATGTTGAATTATTTTAGATATTTAAGTATAATAAAATAAAAAAGGATATTTTATGATTAGAGGATTAATTGGAAAAATTCATAATATAGAAAATAATGAATTATTCTTTAATGTAAATGGAGTTATATATCAAATATATATTTCAGAAAATACAAAAAAACATATAATTGATTTAAGTAAAGAATTAGATTTCTATATAGATATATTAGAAAAAATATCAGAAGTTGGATATGATTTATATGGATTTATAGATATGGATGAAAAAAGATTGTTTGAGAAAATAATTAAAATTCCAAAGGTTGGAAATAAAATAGCTTTAAATGTTTTTAATGAATTCAGTCCAATTGAATTAATAGAAAAAATATCAATAGAAGATAAAAAAGAATTAAAAAAAATAAAAGGTTTTGGTGAAAAAGGAATAGTTTCTTTAATTAATCAATTAAAAGATGAGAGTATAGATATTGATAAAAGATTTTTAAAATTAAAAGACAAATTAATTGAATTGGGTTTAAAAAAAGAAGATTTTAATGAATTCATAAAAAATAAAAAAGATATGAGTGATATTCAAATTGTAAAAGAATATTTAAAAAATAAATAATTAATTATTAAAAAATTTTACCTCAAAACCATAAATTATAAGGTTTTAGATATTTTTCTTTTTATGAATTATTTTACCATAAATGGTAAAGAATTCAGTTTATATTATTAATTATCTAATCAGTTCCTACAATACCATTTATTACATTTAACAAAGTATTATTTATTTTTGATTGATCCGGTTCATTATCAACAATTTTTTTAAGAACTTTTTGAATTTTTAATTCATTATTGATTTCAGTAGAACTGTTAGAATATTGAAATGTTATTACACATAGACCATCTTTATTGGCTTTATTGTCATCCAATTGACCGCCAAATTACTTTCCTTTTATTCTTGTATCTATTTTGTCATGTGAATTGGTGTTCCTGCTGTTGTTATGCCTATTAAACTTGATGTTAATAGAGTTAATATTGTTTTCTTCATTATTTTTATCCTTTATATTTTGTTTATATAATTAAATTTAATTTATAATATAAATATTTTATTTTCAATATCTTTTTTCTTAAAAAAAATGTATGATAAATATTAAATTAAGAATAAGGACAATAATGAGAATATTATTTATTTATATAGTATTATTTATATCAATATTAAATGCATCAACTTTTGTAGATGATTTTAATAAAAAACAAAAAGAAATTATTGATAAATTATACAATGGTGGAAATCAAGAAAAATTAATAGAAGAAAAAACAGAGTTATATAATAAATTCACTAATGAATTAAAGGAGAAATCATATGGTATATCAAATAGAATAAAAAATGATAAGTTAAATAATAAAATTTTTATAACTGAAAATAAAATAAAAATCAATAGTTCAAGAGGGAATGATTTAGCAGTATTTAGAGATAAAATAAAATTAAAATTATTAAAATTAAAAAAATCTCAAAATTTATTTTATATAAAATTAGCTAAAATTTTAAAAAATGGAAAAGATGAAAATAAAAAAATTGAATCAAGATTGAAATATTTAAATAATATTAATTTAGATAACTATACATCAAAAATAAATAAAATTAAATTAAATAAAAATAAAGGTAAAATTGAAAAAGAAACAATAGATGTTTATAAAAAATTAGAATATGAATTAAATAGAGAAAAAGATTATTTATCTTATTTAAATTTAAAAAGTGCATCATTAAAAAATAAAGATTTATTAAGTTTTTTGAATTTAGCTACTATATTAGATGAAATAAATTCAAATGAAAAATTTTATAAAATAAATAAATTTTTAAATATAATTAATTTAGATGTAGGAAAAATTTCTTTATTATTTTTTATGTTGTTTTCTTTTTCATTATCTGTTTTTTTAATAAATTTTATTTTAAAAAGAAAGTTGAATATATATTTAGAAAAATTAAAAATTAAGAATTTTGATTTTGAAAAAAATATAAAATTAATATCAACACCAAGTAAAGTATTTATAATATTTTTTGGTATTGATTTTAGTGTTGAGATATTAATGTATCCAAATGAGTTAAATAGACTTATTACTAATATATTTTATTTTATACATTTATTTACTATAACTTGGCTAATAATTGGTTTTATAGATTTTTTTCTATTATTGTATTTTGAAAAAAAATTCAATAAAAAAGAAATAAATAGAACTGAACTTATAAATTTTTTAATAAAAGTAATTAAATTTATAGCAATATTGATTGCTTTATTAATATACTTAAATTATTTAGAAGTTGATATTACAACAATTATTGCATCATTAGGAGTAACCTCATTAGCTGTTGCTCTTGCAGCAAAAGATACATTGTCAAATTTATTTGGTTCTATCAATATATTATTAGACAATATTTTTTCTCAAGGTGATTGGATTGCTTTTAATGATATAGAAGGTACTGTTGTTGAAATAGGAATGAGATCAACAACAATTAGAACTTTTGATAATAGTTTTATTACTGTTCCAAATGCAACTCTTGCAAATTCAGAGATAAAAAATTGGAATAAAAGAAAAATAGGTAGAAGAATTAAAACAAAAATTGGTGTTTCATATGATTCTTCAAAAAAAGATTTATCAAATGCTGTAAATGAAATAAAAGAAATGTTATTAAATCATCCAGGAATAGCTACAAGTAAAACTCAATTTAATAGTACACAAAGGTCATTAAATTTAGTAAAAAAAGAAGATTTATATGGAGTAAAAAAAACATTATTAGTTTATTTTGATGAGTTTAATAGTTCATCCTTAGATATTTTAATATATTGTTTTACAAAGAGTATTGATTGGGAGGAATGGTTATCAGTAAAACAAGATGTTTATTATAAAATTTGGGAAATTTTAGAAAAAAATAATTTACAAATAGCATTTCCAACACAAACTATTGAGTTAAAAAAAAATAATAAGTAATATTAATTAATGTATCATTAAATATTAATATATGATTTTATATAATTCATTCATTGCTAAAATAAATATATTAGATTTATTTAATGATATTTTATATATAAAATCTTGATTTTCCTTAACATATTTTATATCTCCATTTAATTTTATTTTATTGTTAATTTTTAATTGAGGATTAAAAAATATATTTAATTCATGATTTTCTTTAAAATCTTTTTTATATTCTTTTTGAATAATATTTCTATAAATAATAATATTATTAACTGTTGTATCTGATAATAATTTTGAATTATCAAGATTTCCTTTATATGTTAAATTTTCTTTTTTTATATTATTTATTTCATTTTCTTTATACTCAATTCTTTTTGACTTATCTTTTCTGTATTCATTATACATGTTTTGTTCATCTTTACTAAATATTTGAGTAAATTTATCAGCATTTGATGTCAATTCCCTTGGTAGCCATAAAAATTGAATATAATGAAAATAAGACTTATATGCTATGTTTTGCATACTTTCTCTTCTAACCTCATTAATAGCAAATTTATTATCACAAATTAAAATAGGTTTTTTTATATTATTATCAATAGCTAATTGTATAGATTGATAAAGTCCTTCTTTTTCTGCATCTTTTGGAGAGTTTGCTTTAATTAGTTTCTCTCTTTTTAATGATGTGTTTTGTATCATAGAAACAATTTTTGATACTTTGTTTTTTTTATCAAAAGAAGCATCAGATATTATAAAAGATAATTCCATTTTATTCCTTTTTATTTATATATAATATATATATTTGATATAATCAATTATTAGACAATAAATCTATTGATTTTTTATTTATTTTATAATATATTATATATTAAAAAACAGGAAAATATATGAAACAATTAAATATTATATTAATATCTTTAATTTTAATTTTAAATAATGTTTTATTGGCAGAAGAAAGAACAGAAGAAAGAACAGATGTATTAAGAGATTTATCAAAAACAGATTTTCAAAATCTAACAGGTTCTCAGATATCAGAACTACCATATGCTGAATATTTTAATAAATTACCAAGAAATATAACATTAACATTATCTGAAGATAAAGATTTATCAAAATATGAGGGAAGACATATTTATGTTGGATATGGTTTATATGATAGAACAAATGATGAATATTGTAAATATTTACCAATAAGTGTTTTATATCAAGAAGGACAAACAGTACCATTATTAGAAAGTAATTTTTATAATTTTAAAAAAAAGGGAGAACATTCTTATGCAATGTCAAAAGATTCAATGACATATGAAGAATGTTTAAGTTTAACAAATAAATATGGAGGATATCCTGTTGTTATAGAAAATTCTTCTGAAAATGTTTTTGTAACTAATATGGCACAAGTACCAGAACAATCAACTACTACACAAGATGTACTAACAGAATTTACAGCTGATGAAATGGCTGAATATGTAGCTGGTTTAAAAGGAGATCCATCAGAAAGTTATCAGTTAATTCATTTGGATCCAAATGATGGAAGTACTATTATAAAACAATTTTCACTAAATGTTAATTCAAACCAATCATCAATTCAAGGTATTTGGCTTGGAATGCATAAACAAGATAATAATTGTGAGAATGATTTCACATATCAATCAGAATTTCCATCAGATTATGAAAATTGGTCATATCAAGAACCAAATTGTAATTCTTCAAATCATGAAATAGCTGTTATGTTAGATCCTGTTGGAATAAATGTAAATGGAAAAACTTTAGATAAGGGAAAATGGAAAGATGTGAAAAAAACAGAAAAATATCACTGTTTAATGGAAACTGATTCACCAGATATTCATAAACCTTATAAAATATGTGCTCCTTGGTGGAGAGTTGATAGAGAATATGACAATACAGCAACTTTAACTGAAAAAATGGGATTTGATTTTAGAGATTATGATCATTCAACAATACCAAAAAGAATGAGAGTTTGTTCAAAATATGATGTTGATTTTATACCTCAAGAAGAACAAGCATTTAGAACTGTAAGTTGTAGAAGTTATTATTCAATGAAAAAATATGAAGAATGTATAAATGATCCAGAAAGAGAAGTTTGTAAAGTAAATGAATGTAAAGGTTATATTCAAGATACTTGTAATTTAAAAAATACTGTTGAAATAGAAGAACCTATGAAAAATTATGTAAAAGAAATAATGGTTATAGATGGTGTTGCAAAAGAAGTAAAAGTAAAAAGAAATATAATTACATATATTTATGAGTGTCCTCCATCAGTACCAAGTCAAAAAAAATGTTTAGAATTTTCAGAATTTTTAATTTTTCCAGCTAAATGTTCAAATGGAGCGACAATTTATGGTACTAAATTAAAATATTTCGGTATGGATGGTCATCCATTAGGTAATGGTGTTGCAGGTGAATTAGATGTTGCAAATAGTTTTACAGGTGATTGTCCTGAAAATTATACAAATACTGCTAATACAAATTAAAATTAAGGAAAAAATATGAAAAAAATAATAATTTTATTATTATTAATAAATTTGAGTTTTGTATTTGCAGAAGAAGTACAATCTGAAATAAATCATTTAAATAAAACAGATAATATATGTAAAAAATATGAAACAATTTATGAATTAGAACAAACAAAAAAAAACTGTATTGCTAATAGATCTTATAAAGACTATACAATAGATACTTCTGTAACATCAGAAGATGAACATTTTGATGATCCAAATTGTATAAGAATGAATAATTTAAAAGATTCCAGATATTATGTAGATATAACATTTGATTATACAAATTATGGTTATTTTAATACTATTATTAAAAAAGTATTTTTAAATGATGAAACAGAAGAAGTTTTAAATGAAGAAAGAGATGGTTTTAATAGAATTGAGTTAAATGAGAATAGAACATACAATGATGTTCTTCAGGATTCTCAAATACCTATGTCTGAAAATAAAGATAATAATACAGATAATAATATATATAATAATGTTGAAACTGATTTAGCAATAATGGATATACCTAATTGTGCAAAAATTCCACAAACATGTATAGATAATTATTATGATGTTTTATATGATGATCAAGGATATGCAGGATTTACAAGATGGGTAAATCCATATACTCACAGCAACAAAAGAATTCATATTTATGCTGGTATAACTGCTAAAGAATGTAGAAAAAGAAAAGAATATTTTAATGGAAAAATAATAGGTAGAGAACAATATGAAAATGGTGAAAATGGTAGAGAATATCCAGATGATAAAGATCAATTAGAATTTAGAATGAACTCTAATACTAAACTAGATAGATTTAATAATGACTATATTGATGAATTGCCATTAGAACAATTTGAACATTTGGATATTGACAGATCAAAAGTTTTTAATGAATTTTCTTTTAACAATGGTCAATCATATAAACATACAGGTTATATGTATGCATCTAGACAATGTAAACCAAATACAGGAACTTTAAATAATAGTTTGGATAAATGTTTATATAAAGCAACTATAAGATGTGATGCTAATTCAAGAGGTATATATAGTTCATCTGATGATATTTGTAAAATATCAGATACTCCTGATAATTCAATACTTTCAAAAACTTGTGTTGGTTCTGATTCACTAGATAGAAGTTCAAATACTTGTTCATTACCAGCTGAATATGTAGAAGATACTATGGATGCTCCTTGTGATAATGCTGTTCCTGCAGTGACTTGTCCAGCTTGTACACCATCTCAAGATACAACTTGTCCAGATTGTACACCATCTCCTGCAATACCTGATACAATGAATTGTCCGGCTAATAATGCTCATTATGAATGTCCAACAAGAGGTACTTTAGATGGAACTTTATGTAAATATGGAGCAACTGTAACTTGTAAAAATTCAGAAGGTGTCAGTTCATCATACAATTCATCAACAAATACTTGTGATTACCAAGAAACAAAAAAATGTTATGGTTCAACATTTACAAAACCAAGTTCAGGTATTTCAAAAACTTCTTATATTATAGATGCTAATGGTGGTTCATTATCAGGTGCAGGAACACCAGAATCAGGTACATCAATTCAATTGATTAATGGTACATATTATTGTAGTCATACACCATATTGTCCAACAAAAGATTATGATGAAGATCAAAATAATCATATTGGTTTTGATAATTCAGATGAAGAAAATAATTTAAAAATTGATTATCCACATACTGTAACAACAAATGTTCCTCCTCAATATGGACCAGTAGGTTGTGCAAGAAAGTATTATTGGTATACATATCATTGTCCTGTAGATAATAATGTTACATTTAATCTTGGTGATCCTGAATTTCATGGTATAGGACCTGATTTTGATACATCTGGAACAGATTCATTAGGTTACCCTTACTACTCAAGAAATCCTGACAAAAGAAGTGGTGCAGAAACAGGAATTGGAGCCTCAGCAATAGGAAATCCAATAAGGTCTAGTGGTACTGTTGATTGTCATGGTTCTTGTAAAGAAGATCAATGTATTTGTAAAGAAGATGAGTTTCCTGCTGAACCACCTATAAATAACTGTAAAGTTTGGAATGAAAGTACAGATAAAGATAAGTATTGTGTTATAGAAGATGATGACAATATGTGTAATGATGAATTAGAAACATCTAGTACGGATTTAAATGAATATAAAGCAAGATATGATGCATGGAATGCTTTACCGGATAGAGATCCTAATGATCCAAATCAATATAATCCTGAAAAATATATGTTAGATAAAAATGGGAATATAGTTTTAGATGAATTTGGTAATCAAGAAACTTTAGATCCAGATAAAGAATTTATATTTACATCAAAAGATAAAACAATGTCATTAGCTGAATGTGATGAATTATCAAGATGTCTTGGTTCTACTCCTCATGATCACAATGGTAATGAAGTTTGTGAATTTATAGTTGGTGGTACAAATGAAGATAATGTTGAAGAAAGTCAGCAAAAAATTGTTGAACCTATTGATTTAGATATAGCACCAATAACTGCACCTACAGAAAAAAGTATGAGTTCAAATTTTAATGGTTTAGAAGATATTTTTTCAGTTGAACAAGTAATGGATGGAGAATGGGGATATTATTCAAATTATTTAAATCCAATGCCAAAAGAAAATACTATTAAAGTAGCAAATTTACAAATTTCACCTATTGAAGGATCAGAGCTTGTTACAATTTCTGACCCTATTAATTATAGTTATGCTCATCAGAACAGATCAACAACAACTAAAAAACCAAATTTTTTAGCTGGTGCACTTGGTGGTACTGCTACTGGTATAGCTA
>Ga0114934_10000705_pt1 | contig 21211 bp, 20 predicted proteins | sample 4SBtaG_2_FD_99695 | JGI IMG/M metagenome (GOLD analysis project Ga0114934, IMG submission 99695) | Deep subsurface microbial communities from Kolumbo volcano to uncover new lineages of life (NeLLi) - 4SBTROV10_white metaG | ecosystem: Environmental > Aquatic > Marine > Volcanic ...
AAAAATAGGCACTGCCGTGTTACTAGCTTCTTCGGTATTTATATTTATTTTTCTAACCAAAACAACCATAGAATATATTTTCATATTATATTCAAAAAATCCAGCAAACCATCCATCAGAATATTTCTGTCTTTTATTATGTTCATCTATTTCATAATACTCCGTTGTCCCTGTTTTGCCTCCCATATTAATTCCACTTATTTTAGCATTCCTACCGGTTCCAAAGTGCGAATTTACAACTTGTTGCATTTGTTCTTTTAAAATTTTTGCAGTTGATTTTTTCATTACTCTTTTCTTTATAGAATGTTCTTTTTCAATACAATTATTATTACTATCAACAAATCCTTCAATAATGTAAGGACGAACATATATACCATTATTAACAACAGTACTAGGTATACTCAGAGCCTCTACAGGAGTAATTCTAATCTTTTGTCCTATAGCTGCTTGTCTAACTTGATCAACAGTAATATTATTTTCTATAACTTCAAAATTACCATTTTGTTCATCATACAAATTCAATACAGTATTTAATAATCCCTGTTTATAAGCATATATATAAATATTATTAAATCCGACTTCTTCACCTATTTGATAAAAAACATCATTTGAAGAAGTAATAAATGCTTTCTCAACTGTCATATTCTTTTTTTTACTAGACTTACTTTTTAGATCTACATACTCATACACATCATACTTTGAAATTATACCCAAATCTAATCCAGCCTCTTCTATTATTACTTTAAAAATTGACCCTGGAAAATATCCGTGATTTGATGCAATGCCTAAATTTAGATTGGGCTTAGAATCATCCCTCTGAGTTAATGCTTTTATTTTTCCACTTTTAGCCTCCATAAGCACTACGCTAATTTCTTCATATTTATCGTATTTTTTATTAGATATTATCTGTTTTATGATATCTTGAATATTTTTGTCTAAAGTCAATTTAACATTAATGTTATCACTCGGGGTGACAATTTTGTTATTATATTTATCATTATATATATCGTTCATAATTTTAATTTCTGTAAACTTATTTTTCGCAACTTTACCATTAATATACATTTCAAGGCAATGATGTTTTTTAGGTTTACCAGTTCTACTATCGAATTTTCTTGTTAACATATTAACAATATTCCAAGCTTTATCCCTCTTAGCAAGCGAATTCCTATATACATAAAACCCTTTTACTCTTTCCAGTCCATTAATATTAATGATTTTATTAAATGTATTTTCATCTATTTCATAATAAATTTTATTTTTTATACAAACATTATTTATTTCATCAGGTAATTTATAATCAGCATTACATTTTATCAATGCTTTTTTTATATCTTTAATTTCATCTGCATTTTTATTAGCGTTATATTTCAAGTAAAACATAGGATCAATAACAGCATAGTATTTAAAATAATGTTCAATCAGTTCTTTACCATTTGTATCAAATACTCTATAATTTAAATCTTCCATGTTTTCTTCATAACAATATTGAGATTGAGCCATCGCTGCTAATTTATCTCCACGATACATACATATATAAGTATATCTTAAAATTAATCCACAAAATATAATGGATAGCAAAATACCAATTATAACTATTCTTTTTTTTGGTAATCTGTTTTTATAAACCATTGCATGCTTATCTTTATAGTTTTTATACATAAAAAAACACCTCACTCAGCTTAATTATTGCCAAAATGAGGGTGTTTATTCAAATATTATCAGCTTTGAAGAATGTGCTTTATGTTTGCAGTTATTACATCTATGGCAACTTTATTATGTCCACCTTCTGGAATAATAAGATCAGCATATCTTTTAGTTGGTTCTGTAAATTGCATATGCATTGGTCTAACTACATTTAAGTATTGATCAATAACTGATTGAACCGTTCTTCCTCTTTCTTTAATATCTCTAACTAGTCTTCTAATAAATCTCACATCTGGATCAGTATCCACAAATATTTTTATATCCATAAGATTTCTTAATCTTTCATCTTCAAGCACTAAAATTCCTTCAACAATTATAATATCTCTCGATTGTACAAGTATTGTCTCTTTTTTTCTATTATGTATCTCGAAATCATAAATAGGTTTATCAATCGCTTGTCCATTTGCTAATGCCTTAATATGTTCTATCAATAAATCTGTATCAAATGCATCAGGATGGTCATAATTTGTTTTAACTCTTTCTTCAAATGTGAGTTGACTTTGATCTCTATAATATGAATCCATTTCAATTGTAGCTATACATTCATCATCAAATTTCTCAAATATCGCCCTTGAAATTGTACTTTTACCTGATCCAGAACCACCAGTGATACCTATTATTACTGGACGCTTCATTATTATTTGTCCTCCTTTTTCACTATAATAATGTCATTTTTCTCTAACTTTTCATCTACAATTGCTGTAAAAATCATCTGAGCAGCTGGTGCAGATTCTATTTTTTCGCCATTATCATTACGCATATCGTTTAAAGTTACAATTACATTATCTCCTTGAGGTCTTAAAACCTCAACTTCTTGTGAATCCCATACCTTATTTCTTTGTTCTATTGTCACCCTATTTTCTGTTTCATCATAATCAACTACTGTTCCAACTATATCATATTGTCTTTCGTAAGCTGATGATTCTAAAGCCTGTTTATTATATTCATTAAAATAGAATCCTGTAAAATATTTTCTATGACTTGGCTTCATTAAGTAATCCATCCACTTTTGTTGGAATTTATAATTAGTTGGATTCTCTAAATAAGCATCAAGTGCCTGCCTATACGCCTTCGTAACAGCTGCAACATAAAATACACTTTTCATTCTTCCCTCAATTTTAAAAGAACTAATACCTGCTTTAACTAACTCTGGAATATGTTCAATCATGCACATATCCTTAGAATTCATTATATAAGTGCCTCTCTCATCTTCAATTACAGGAAAATATTCTCCTTTTCTCTTTTCTTCCATTAAATAGTATTTATATCTACATGGTTGAGCACATTGACCTCTGTTTGAATCTCTTCCTGTTAAATAATTTGAAAGTAAACATCTGCCTGAATAAGAAACACACATCGCCCCATGAATAAATGCTTCAATTTCACAAGTCATTGGTAGGTTTTTTCTTAATTCTATTATTTCTTCAAGGGACAATTCTCTAGCCAATACAATCCTTTTTATACCTTGTCTATGCCAATAAAGGGCTGATTTCCAGTTTACACAATTTGCTTGAGTACTTAAATGGAGTTCAAGTTCAGGCACAACTTCCCTAGCAGTCATTATAATACCTGGATCAGACACAATTATAGCATCTACTCCAATATTATATAACTTAATAAGATACTCTTCCAAATCTATCATATCTTCATTATGAGGAAAGACATTTAATGTTACATAAACTTTTTTCCCTCTGTCATGTGCATATTTAATTCCTTCTTTAAGTTTTTCATCTGTAAAGTTATCTGCAAAAGCTCTTAAATTTAGCCTGTTTCCACCTAAATAAACAGCATCTGCTCCAAAATTAATCGCTGCTTTTAACTTTTCTAAATTTCCAGCTGGTGACAAAATTTCTGGCCTATTCATCTGAATTCCTCCTTACAGTTACAGCAATTCCATCTCCCATAGGTATAACCGTAGTAATAAATTTTTGCTTATCTGAAACAATCTCTAAATAATTCTTCATTCTCTTAACTATAGTTATCTTTCTTCTCTTAAGCAATTCCCTTGAAGCAACCATACCCCTGAATAGAACATTATCAGCAATTATTACACCATCATTACTCAACAATTCAATACAATACGGTAAAAAATGATTATAATGTCCCTTACCTGCATCCATAAAAATCATATCAAAGTTATCAGCACTATTTTCTGATAACTCATGTAATGCATCTAAACATTCTCCCTCAACAATCTTTATATTTTCTTCAAAATTAAATATTTTTATGTTTTCCTTTGCTTTACATATCATGTTGGAATCTCTTTCAATAGTAACTATTTTATTACTGCAGTTTGATGCAGTATGCATCAATATAGCTGAATAACCTATTGCAGTGCCCAGTTCTAGTATCCTTTTTGGTTTTTTTAAATGTATCATCAATTCTAAGAAATTTGCCGTTTCTTTTTGAACTATAGGGACATTGTTTTCTTTTGCATATTCTTCTATTTCTCTTAATGCTCCCTCATTTTCAGGTATCAAACTTCTTATATATTTTTCCATATAGTCGTACATTATTCCACTCATAAATTTTCCTCCATGCTAAAATCCTTGAGTAACCTTTTTAACCCTTAAAAATTCATTGTAGTTATCTGTAAAAAAATGAGTGCCATCATTGTTAGAAACAAAATAAATATATTTAGTGCTAGCTGGATTAATTGCCGCTAATATAGAAGCTTTACCAGGATTACAGATAGGTCCTGCAGGTAGTCCTTTATATTTATAGGTATTATAAGGTGAATCAACCTCTAGGTCTTTATATAAAACTTTTTCTTTATGTTTACCCAAAGCATACAATACCGTCGGATCACACTGAATAAGCATATTTTTCTTTAATCTGTTGTATATTACTGAAGAAACCTTAGACCTTTCTTCCGGTACTCTTACTTCTTTCTCAATAATTGAAGCTATAGTTATTATTTTATCCAATTTTTCATAATTAATTTTACTATGGGTATAAATATCATTTATAACATACTCAAATCGTTTAAGCATTGTAGAAATAATAACATTTCCATCTGTATTTGCTCTAAATCTATAGGTATCTGGAAACAAAAAACCTTCTAAAGCATATCTTCTTTTAGAATCTTTTTTTATGTATTGAGGAATATCATAATTCCTACAACATTCTAGAAATTTTTCTTTATTTATTATTCCCTTATCATCTAAAATTTTTGCAATATCTTCAATGTCATACCCTTCCTTAATAGTTACCTTTATATCTTCTTTTAGATAAACACTTTCATTTAATCTTTTAATCAGCCCTAACAAATCTGTATGTGGTGAAATTTTATGTTCACCTTGTTTTATTTCTGTATTTATATTATTTTTTTTAATACAATACTTTATAAAGAATGGATTCATTATTTTTTTTTCTTTATAAAGCCTATTTAATACACTATACAGCCCCTCATGTCTATCAACTTTAACCGTCAATTCTTTAGTTATTTTTAATGGATTGGTAATAGCTTTATTATACTCAATATTTACATACAAAGCACCTATACAGAATATAAAAACTATACATAATACCATAATAATACCCTTTTTAACACCATTTTTCATAGTATCCCCCCAAATCAAAGAACCGAAAAACCAAATTTACCTTTTTCTGTTTAATTGTTTTTTTCTCTGCGAAGTATCAAGAATCCTCTTTCTCATTCTAATATTTTTAGGAGTTATTTCAACTAATTCGTCTGATGCTATAAACTCTAAGCACTGTTCTAAACTCATTTGCTTTGCCGGTACCAATTTAAGTGCATCATCAGCACCAGAAGATCTAGTATTAGTCAGATGCTTTTTCTTACAAACATTTACTTCAATATCCCCTGTTCTTGAATTTTCACCAACTATCATACCTTCATAAACTTCTGTACCTGGAAGTATAAAAAGAGTACCTCTTTCTTGTGCATTAAACAAACCATACGTAATTGCAGTTCCTGTTTCAAAAGCTACTAAAGAGCCTCTACTTCTTTCTGGTATTTCTCCTTTATATTTTTTATACCCTTCTAAAACATGATTCATTATTCCATTACCTTTTGTATCAGTCATGAATTCATTTCTAAAGCCAATAAGTCCCCTAGAAGGTATGTTAAACTCAAGCCTTACATATCCATTTACTGCTGAAGTCATATTAATCATTTCAGCTTTCCTTGGTCCTAGCTTTTCCATAACAACTCCCATAAATTCTTCTGGAACATCAATCGTAAGGTATTCCATTGGTTCAAGTTTTTTCCCATCTTCATATTTATATATAACACTTGGCTTTGAAACTTGAAATTCATAACCTTCCCTTCTCATTGTTTCAATGAGTATAGAAAGATGTAATTCACCCCTCCCACTTACTTTTAAACAGTCAGGTGAGTCAGTTTCTTCAACCCTCAAACTCACATTAGTTTCTAACTCTTTTAATAATCTATCTCTCAAATGTCTTGATGTTACATATTCACCATCTTGACCAGCAAATGGAGAATTATTTACCATAAAATTCATTGTCAAAGTAGGTTCATCAATTTCTACAAAAGGCAAAGCCTCTGGATTTTCTTTATCAGCAAGAGTTTCTCCAATATTGATATCAGGTATACCTGATACTGCAACAATATCTCCTAAAATAGCTTTATCTGTTTCCACTCTTTGTAATCCGTCAAATACAAACAAATTCGAAACTCTTACATTATTAATTTGTCCATCTTTTCTTATCAAAGCAACCTGTTGATTTTTACTCAATTTTCCTCTTTCAATTTTGCCTATTCCTATTTTACCAACAAAATTATTATAATCAATGCTTGAAATAAGCAACTGAAATGGTTTATCCAATTCTCCTTCTGGTGCTTTAACATGTTTAATTATTACATCAAATAAAGGATTCATATTATCGCTATCATCATCTAATTCTTTTTTGGCTATTCCTTGCTTTGCAGAACAGTATACAATAGGAAAATCCAATTGTTCATCATTTGCACCTAATTCAACAAACAAATCAAATATTTCATCTATAACCTCTCCAGGTCTACTATCTTTTCTATCTATTTTGTTGATTACAACTATTGGTTTCAATTCCAATTCTAATGCCTTCTTCAAAACAAACTTAGTCTGAGGCATAGCACCTTCATAAGCATCCACAATTAATAGCACACTATCAACCATTTTTAAAACACGTTCAACTTCTCCACCAAAATCAGCATGTCCTGGTGTATCAATTATGTTTATTTTTATACCATTATGAAAAACTGATGTGTTTTTAGAAAGTATAGTAATACCTCTTTCTTTTTCTAAATCATTAGAATCCATAACTCTCTCTTCAATTTTTTCATTTTCTCTAAATACATTGCTTTGTTTTAACATAGAATCAACAAGAGTTGTTTTACCATGGTCAACGTGCGCAATTATAGCTATATTTCTAATATCATTTCTTGTAAAATTAGTCATTTAAATTCCTCCATAGTTTCTAATATATTTATAAAAAGATTGGATACTTAAGTATCCAATCTTCAATAATCCTACTTAATTCTAATATCACATTCATAAAAAGTCAAATCATTTACCATATCCTAGAAGTTTAATATTTTCTACGCTTAAAAACACAATTAAACTTCAACAATGATTGGAAGTATCATTGGATTTCTCTTTGTTTTTTCATATAAAAACATTCTAAGTACATCTTTTACACTAGATTTTATTGTTGCCCATTCTTTAATATGCTTTGCCTCACATTCTTTAAGAACATTTCTAACCTTTTCCTTAGCTTCATCAATCAAGTCCTCAGATTCTCTAACATAAACAAACCCTCTCGAAATAATATCTGGACCTGCAACCACTTTACCTGTTTCTTTTTCTATAGTAACTACAACAGTTAAAATTCCATCTTGGGATAAATGTCTTCTATCTCTTAATACTATATTCCCAACATCTCCAACTCCAAGTCCATCAACAAAAACATGTCCTGCCATTATAGTACCATTCTTTCGTATTGAATCTCTGCTAACTTCAATCACTTCTCCATTATTTGCAATTACTACATTTTGCTCAGGTAAACCAAGCTTAATAGCTAATTCTGCATGTTGTTTTAAATGTCTATATTCGCCATGAACTGGCATGAAAAACTTTGGTTTTACTAAAGTATGCATAAGTTTTAATTCTTCTTGACAAGCATGACCCGAAACGTGAACATCTGCAAGAGATTCATATATTACTTCAGCACCCTTTTTAAACAACTGATTTATAACCTTAAATACCAATTTTTCATTACCTGGTATTGGTGTAGCCGAAATAATAACCATATCACCTTTTTCAATATTCACTTTTTTATGTTCAGATGCCGCCATCCTAGAAAGTGCGGACATTGGCTCACCTTGACTGCCAGTAGTAATAATAACTATTTTATCATCTGGATATCTATTTATATCCTCAATCCCAATAAGAATTCCATCTTTAACATTTAAATATCCTAGTTCAGTTGCAACAGCAACTATATTTTCCATGCTTCTACCAGAAACTGCTACCTTTCTCTCAAATTTTTCAGCAGCCATTATTATTTGTTGAATCCTATGAACATTCGAAGCAAATGTTGCTACAATAATCCTTCCCTTTGCCTGAGAAAATATATTTTCAAATGCCTCTCCAACCGTGCTTTCAGACATAGTATAACCTTTTCTCTCTACATTTGTACTATCTGCTAACATTGCAATTACACCTTTTTTACCTAGTTCTGCAAATCTCGTTAAATCAGCAACACAGCCATCAATAGGTGTAAAATCTATTTTAAAATCTCCAGTATGAAGTATTATTCCAATTGGAGTATGTATCGCAATAGCAACAGAGTCTGCAATACTATGACTTGTTCTAATAAATTCCACAGACATATTATCCAATTTTACTACATCTTTTGGTCTAACACATCTGAGTTTAGTAGAACTCAAAATACCATGTTCTCTAAGTTTAGTTTCCACTATACCTAATGTCAATTTTGTACCATACACAGGAACATTCAACTGTTTAAGTATATATGGAAGTGCACCAATATGATCCTCGTGCCCATGCGTCAAAAATATACCTTTCACTTTATCTTGATTTTTTAACAAATAACTAATGTCTGGAATTACAACATCTATTCCTAGCATTTCATCATCAGGAAACTTAAGTCCACAATCAATAACAATAATTTCGTTTTTATATTCAAAAGCTGTCAAATTCTTTCCTATCTCATTAAGTCCACCTAACGGAATTATTTTGATTTTTCCCTTATCTCGTCTCAAAATGCAACCCTCCTCAATTTTATTATTTTAAATTATTTTTTTTCTACACTCTTCACAAATACCATAAAATTTTAAACTATGGTCTTGTATATCAAAATTATATTTTTGTTCAATTAGATTTTCTAATTCACCCAGCAAATCACCTTCAACTTCTATAACCTTTCCACACTTACTACAAATAAGGTGATGATGTTGATGTTTCTCATTGTCATTAGCCAATTCATATCTGCTACAGCCATCATCAAAATCTAATTTACACACAATTCCTGTATCTTCTAGCAATTGGAGTGTTCTGTAAATCGTAGCCAATCCAATTTCAGGACATTCCTTTTTTACTACATCATATAATTCTTCCGCAGTAAGATGTGTCCCTACACTATCTATTATTCCGTTTATAATTGCTCTCCTCTGAGTAGTAAGTTTGTATCCTCTATTCTTTAATATTTCCTTTAATTCATTAATTCTATCAAGTGAAATTTTTGACATTTCAATACCTCATTTCATACAATTTATCCAATACATTCATATAAAATATATGTACTAGTTTAATATATAAAGAGTGATTTTGTCAATTGATAATCATTACCCTTTTCCAACTTATTATAATTATTGTGTATATAAAGTATACAAACACAGCTACTAGTGCAGACTTTCTTAACCACACAAATCAATAAAAAAAACATACTTTAAGTAAGGAACTTTACTAGTTTATTTACTTAGAGAAGTCTTCACTGATACCTTATTTTCAAATTTCCAATACCTTCTTTTTCCTCCAAGTACCTAGCAATCGTACCTCATAACACATTACTCAGAAAATAAGATTTCATATGCCTCTGCTACCATATTAAATTCATCATCATCATCTACAACAGTAAGAACTTCTTCACCTTTATCATCTTTATCTACCTTTAATGCAATTGCTTCATCATCTTCATTTTCCAATCTTTCTAATGGGACAACAATAAAGTACTCATTATCTTCAATTTCTAGCTTAGTAACAACCTCAAATTCAACTTTATTTCCCATTTCGTCGTATAATACAACTTGTTCCATAATACTTCCTCCTTAATGTAAACTATCAAGATATCCTTGTAAAATATATGTCGCAGCTATCTTATCAACAATTTTTTTTCTCTTTTTTCTTGAAATATCCGCTTCAAGCATTGCTTTATGTGCTGCAACCGTAGTTAACCTCTCGTCCCACATTATTATAGGTAAATCAATAATTTCTTTAACTTTTTCACAAAACTCTAATACTTTTTCCCCTTGGTTTCCTATTGAGCCATTCATATTTTTAGGCAATCCACAAACAATTTTATCGACATCATATTCAATACATATTTTTTTTAATTCATTTATATCATAATATTCTTTTTTCCTCCTAATAGTAGTAATTCCCTGTGCTGTAAATCCTAAAGGATCACTCAAAGCAACTCCTATAGTTTTATCACCCACATCTAATCCTAATATTCTCATAATAATGCTCCTTAATATTTTTCTCTATTTAGAAATAAAAATGCCCCTAGGGGCATTTTTATTTTATGTTCAAATAGTGCTTCAAAACTTCCTCCAATATTTCATCTCTTTCTAATTTTCTAATTAGTGCTCTTGCACCATTAAAATTAGTAATGTATGTTGGATCTCCAGATATAAAATAGCCTACTAATTGATTAACCGGGTTATATCCCTTCTCTAATAGAGCTTCATATACCTCATTAAGAATAACTTTTGTCAAATCCTTCTTATTCTTTAAAGCATCAAATTGAACAGTATTTTGGTTATCTACCATAATATACCACCTCGTAAATTTCAACACTTACTTCTTATACAATTGTATCACAAATAAAGCTTTAATAACAGATTTTTATTATTTTGTCATTGAAGCAATTAATTCTTCAACTTTGGCTATAGCATCACTAATTTTATCTGTATTTTTACCTCCAGATTGTGCCATGTCTGGTCTTCCACCACCGCCTCCTCCTGTTACAAGGGCAGCTTCCTTAACTAAATTTCCACAATGAATTCCCCTAGACACAACATCCTTAGTTGCCATTGCAATAAACACAACCTTAGTCCCATTAGTACTACCTAAAACTACAACACCTGATTTAAGTTTATATCTTATCTTATCAGCTAAATCTCTCAGAGAGTTTGTATCAATATCATTAACAACAGCAGTGACAAATCTTATACCATCAATCTCTTTTACACTACTTAACAATTCCTCTTCTAATCCTTTTGATAGTTCCTTTTTTAAAGAACTTATTTCCTTATCTTTATTTTTCAATTCATCAATCTTCATATTTATTTTGTGTACAATATCTTTTTCTGAGCATTTTAATATACTGCTCACTTCATATAATAATTTACTTTTTTCATCTATAAAGTCAATAGCATTATTACCAGTAAGTGCCTCAATTCTTCTTATTCCTGATGCAACTCCTGATTCGGATACTATTCTAAATAATCCTATTTCACCACTGTTTTTTACATGAGTACCCCCACACAACTCTTTGCTAAAATCACCAATAGATATAACACGCACTTTTTCAGAATATTTCTCATCAAATAAGGCAACAGCACCACTCGCCTTAGCTTCATCAATGCTCATAACATTAGTATTAACAAAATATGCTTTCATAATAGCATTATTCACAATGTATTCAACCTTTTTAAGTTCTTCCTTTGACATTGCCGAAAAATGAGTAAAGTCAAATCTTAATCTCTTCTCATCTACATATGAACCCTTCTGCTGTACATGCTCACCTAAAACCTCTTTTAACGCCTCATGTAACATATGAGTAGCTGTGTGATTTCTACATATAGAATTTCTTCTATCTTCTTCAACAACAAGTTTCACTTCATCGTTTATAGCTATTTTTCCTTCTAAAATCTCGACAAAGTGAATAATCTTACCTGCAATATTCTTCTGACAATCAAATACTCTAACCTTACAACTATCAGAATATATATATCCTATATCTCCTACTTGACCACCCATTTCTGCATAAAAAGGAGTATTAGTAGTTATAAGTATACCTTTATCTCCTTCAATTAGCTCATTAACAAATTCCTCATTCTTTGCTAATTTAACAATAAGTGAAGTACTCTCAATGTTATCATACCCATCAAAATGAGTTTCTATATTACTAGGTACTTTATCAATGATACTTTCATCTTTTCCCATATAATTAGTTTCACTTCTAGCGGCTCTAGCTCTTTCTCTCTGCTCTTTCATCTCCTTATTAAATCCTTCTAAGTCAATACCAAAACCTTTCTCAGCAAGTATCTCTTTCGTAAGCTCATATGGAAATCCATACGTATCATATAACTTAAATGCCTTATCACCTGAGAGAATTTTTGTTTTCTCCATTTCCATATTTTTCACATAATCTTTAAGTATATCTGAACCCGCACCTATAGTTTCAGCAAATCTTTGTTCTTCTAATCTTATAACTTTCTTTATATAATCCTTTTTCTCCTTCAACTCTGGATAAGCATTTGAAGAATTCTCTATAACAGCATCACATAGTTCACACAAAAAAACTCCCTCTACACCTAATAGTCTACCATGTCTAGCAGCTCTTCTTAAAAGTCGTCTTAAAACGTAGCCTCTGCCTTCATTAGATGGGAGAATACCATCACTAATCATAAATGTAATACTTCTTATGTGATCTGTAATTATTCTCAATGAAATATCCTTTTTTTTATTCTCTCCATATTGAAGCTTAAAAATACTTGAAGCTTTATCTAATATACTTCTTATGGTATCCACTTCAAAGATACTCTCTACACCTTGCATAATTGATGCTATTCTTTCCAATCCCATTCCAGTATCTATATTGGGATGTTCAAGATTAGAATAACTTCCATCCTCTTCTTTATTAAACTGAGTAAATACAAGATTCCAAAATTCAACAATTCTATCTTCTTCACTAGCTTTAACAAACTCTTCAACATTATTTATATTTCCTTCACCCTTATCATAGTGTATTTCTGAACATGGTCCACAAGGTCCATTTCCATGCTCCCAAAAATTATCTTCTTTACCTAATCTGAATATTCTAGTTGAATCGATATCAGTCTTTTTACTCCAAATTTCGTAAGCTTCATCATCTTCTAGATATATTGTAACATATAATTTGCTTTTAGGCACTTTCAATACTTCAGTAACATATTCCCATGCCCATGGAATAATCTCATTTTTGAAATAATCTCCAAAAGAAAAATTTCCAAGCATTTCAAAAAATGTACCATGTCTTGAAGTATTACCAACATTATCAATATCACCAGTTCTTATACATTTCTGACACGTAGTAACCCTTTTTCTTGGTGGTTCCTGAAGTCCCGTAAAATATGGTTTTAGCGGTGCCATACCGGCATTAATAAGCAATAAACTTTTATCATTTTTAGGAACCAATGAAAAACTCTTTAACCTTAAATGTCCTTTGTTTTCAAAAAACTTCAAATATGATTCACGTATATCATTTAAACTCATTTTTTCCACAAAATCGCCTCCAATACGCAAAATTGCATATTTTTTCATGTATTAATCTTAACTTCGATTATAAAAAAAATAACTATTGATGTCAATAATTATTAATTTTTAACTCAACAGCTTAATCTTTAAAATAAATAGTAGTTTATATCTTCATATATTATTTTTACTGTAACTCCTATTGGAATAGCCAATACCATTCCTAAAAAGCCACCTACTTTTTCACCTATTATCAAAAGTAAAATAACAATAAACGGGTGTATACTTACAGTCTCTCCAACTATTTTAGGTGAAATAATATTACCTTCTATTTGTTGAATTATATAAAGTCCTAAAAAAGTTATAACACCCGTCTTAATCGACTTAGTAAATCCTATCAATATTGCTGGTATGCATCCAATTATAGGTCCAAAATAAGGAATAATATTAAAAAATCCATTTATAATAGACAAAATAACTGCAAACTTTACTCCAGCAATCAATAGTACAAAATATGTAAATATACCTATCAATGTACATAATAAAAATTGACTAATTATATATCTACTTAATATCTTATCAATATCTTTTAAAATTTTTTTGATTATGCCTCTTTTTTCGCGTGGAAAATACATCATAAATCTATTGCTTATCATTTCTCTATCAACTAAAAAGTAATAAACAAATATAGGCACAACAAGAAATGATAAAAAACTTTCACCAAACTTAATCACATTATCAACAATTGATTCCATAAGCTTTTTAAATATTATATTTCCATGTAAATATAATTTATCCGTAATAACTCCAACTATTTTATTTGTTCTTAAATATTTTTTACTGTTGCATAGTCTACTAAAATACTTGCCTATTTGTTCTATTATATCATTAATGTTAACACTTTCTCTAGTAATCATAGGTATTAATATCACTAAAAATAAAGAAAAAATAGCAATAAATAATAATATTATACATAAAGCTGAAAATTTATTCTCTAATCCTTTTTCTATCATTTTCTTGTGAATAGGCATTAATGTATACGCTATGATAAATGATATAAAAACTATTTCCGCAACTTCCTTCAAAAACTGGAATTGAATTATGCAAAACACTACAGAAAACATAATTAAAACATATACAATTGTTCTATATTTTATGTTTAATTTTTTCATAATATTTTCTCCTAATAGTTTAAATGCTTATTTTAAGTTTACAATAAAAATTAATCATATTTGAACAATTGAAATTCAATAAATTTCTTTCTCCAAAAAGAATATCTTTTAATAAAATAATTTTTTTCCCCTCCGTAAATCGTTTCAGAAAGCCAACTGACACAATAATAGCATGAATTTGAAAAGTATATTCATCAAAAATAATATCCTCAACTATTCCAATAACATTACCTTTATTATCAATCACATCCATATTGTTAATTTCAGAAAAGCCTAAACTTTTATATCTAGCAATTTTTCTAATAACCATTGTATTATTGTAATACACTATATCCTCTTTTAATACACTCATGTTCTTTTTAAAAAATCTTTTTGGTATAATATTAAATCCAATTACTTTTTCTTTGTGACAATCAATGAGAATGTCATTTATGTATCCAATTTTTTTACCTTTATTATTAAAAACATCCATAAAAATAAAGTCTTTCTTTTTATACATAGCATCACCTTATACAAAATTGCTTCGTTATACTTCTATTCCTATAATTTGCATTAAATCAAAATATATTCTACATTTTTTAGTAAAATTTCATCACAAACTAAAAATTGCTCATATTATTGAACATACTAAATCAATTTTCAATAATATGAGCAAAACTATGTATTATACATATTAATAGTTATCTTGCCAAGGTTCAAAACCACTTGAAACTAAATAATTATTTATAGCTTTATGTATACACTGCTCAGCTAATACTGAACAATGTATCTTTGATGCAGGTAATCCATCTAACGCTTCAATTACTGATTTATTAGTTAATTTCCATGCTTCTTTTAAAGTTTTACCTTTTATAATTTCTGTTGCAATACTAGCCGAAGCAATAGCCGATCCGCAACCAAATGCTTTGAATTTAACTTCTTTGATTATATTATCCTCAACAAATAAATATATCTTCATTATATCGCCACAATTAGGATCCCCTTCTTCACCTATACCATTTGCATAAGGAATAATTCCAACATTCCTTGGCGAATAAAAATGTTCTAAAACCTTTTCACTATATTCCAACAATACCACTCCCTATAAATTATAGAACTTTATCAATTATTCCTCCACCTAAAAGATAATCTCCATCATAAAATACAACAGATTGACCTTTAGTAATCGCCCTTTGCTTTTCAGCAAATATAACATGAAGAGTACCATCACTTAAAGGCTCAATTTCAGCATGTACTGGTTTTGCTGAATATCTTATTTTAGCTTTTACTTCCATTTTTTCTTTAAGGCTATCAAAAGGTAAAAAGTTTAAATCTTTAGCAATCAATTCTGATTTGAATAAATCGCATTCATCTCCTAAAACCACTTGATTCTCTTGCTGTAAAATATCAATCACGTATAATGGTTTTCCAACTGCTATACCAAGACCCTTCCTTTGACCAATAGTATAATATACAATTCCTTTGTGCCTGCCCAATATATTCCCTTGCTTATCAATAAAATTACCTGTTCTTATTTTTTTACTAGAATTTTTAGCAATAAAATCACCATGATCTTTGTTTGGAATGAAACAAATTTCTTGACTGTCTCTTTTTGATGATACATGCATTCCTATTTCTTTAGCAATTTCCCTTATTTCTTCTTTAGTATATTGCCCACACGGCATCAACGTATGCTCTAATATATCTTGATTTAAAGAATAAAGCATATAAGTCTGATCTTTTCTTTTATCTTTACCTACTTTTAACACATATCTATCATTTTTCTTTACTATTTCAGCATAATGCCCTGTTGCTATATAATCTGCACCTAACATTCTTGCTTTATCTAATAATCGAGAAAATTTAATAGTTCTATTACACATAACACATGGATTTGGCGTTCTTCCTTTAATATACTCATCAATAAAATAATCAATTACATTTATCTTAAAAGGTTCTTTGAAATTAAGAACATAAAATGGTATATCTAATAAATCCGCTATTTTTCTTGCATCATTAGCAGCAGATAAAGAACAACATCCCCCCTCAGTATTTACAATCTCAAAATCATCCTTAGTTAATTTCATCATTATACCTATTACATCATATCCCTGTTCTTTAAGTAAATATGCTGCCACGGAACTATCAACGCCTCCACTCATACCAATAACAACTCTTTTTTTCATAGCCTATCTCCTATATTTTATCAATTCTATAAGACTCTCACTTCTATAAGTGAGAGATTCAAGCTCTTTACTTCAGGTGGAGTAGAGTTTCCACCTGAAGTCCTTATGTTTTGCTTTATCAAAACGAGCTTACTTACTGTTACTTTAGGTTATCAAAATTATCAAAACCAATAAAACATATTTAATGCTCCAAAAACTACTTTGTTCATAATCTGATAATTCCTATTTATATCGTATTAATTAATAACTGTAAAATTAATATAACCTAATATTATTATATAATACTGTGAACATCATCATGTTCTTTATAGTCCCATACTTCTAAACCAGCTTTTTCTCTATAATCGTTTATGGCTTTATGTATAGCCTCTTCAGCAAGTACAGAACAATGCATCTTTACAGGTGGAAGTCCATCAAGTGCTTCTGCAACTGCCTTATTTGTAAGCTTCCAAGCCTCTTCCAATGTTTTTCCCTTTATTAATTCTGTTGCCATGCTTGAAGAAGCAATTGCAGATCCACACCCAAAAGTTTTAAATTTAATATCTTTTATTATATTGTCTTCAACCTTTAAGTATATCTTCATTATATCACCACACTGAGGATTCCCAACTTCTCCTATACCATTAGCATCTGATATTTCTCCTACATTTCTTGGATTGTTAAAATGTTCTAATACTTTTTCACTATATATCATTTTTTCTACTCTCCCTTCCTCAAATAGTCATCCCATAGTGGAGACATATCTCTCAATCTCTGAACTATTTTAGGAACAACTTCCAAAACATAATCCACTTCATCTTCCGTAGTTTCATCACCTAATGTTAATCTCAATGAACCATGTGCTATTTCATGTGGCAATCCAATTGCCAATAATACATGAGATGGATCCAACGAACCTGATGTACAAGCACTTCCGCTAGAAGCACATATTCCATTCATATCTAAAAGCAACAATATAGATTCACCTTCAATAAACTTGAAACATATATTAACATTCCCTGGCAATCTATTTTCTCCAATTGCACCATTTAATATAGTATGTGGAATTTTTAATAATCCATCAATTAATTTATCTCTTAGCTTGCTTATTTTTTTTGAATTATCATCCATATTTTTAACTGCCATATCGATTGCCTTACCCAATCCAACAATACCAGAAATATTTTCTGTACCAGCTCTTCTGTTTTTCTCCTGAGATCCTCCATGAATTAAATTATCAATTTTAATTCCCTTCCTTATATAAAGCGCACCTACACCCTTGGGTCCGTAAAACTTATGTGCAGCCATAGATAGCAAATCAATATTCATTTCTTTGACATCTACTGGTATGTGTCCTACTGCTTGAACAGCATCAGTATGAAAAATTATATTCCTTTCCCTACATAGCTTCCCAATTTCTTTTATTGGTTGTATTGTGCCAATTTCATTATTTGCAAACATAATGGTTACTAAAATTGTTTTATCAGTAATTGCATTTTTCAAATCTTCTAATCTTACCATACCATTATCATCAACAGGTAAATAAGTTATTTCAAATCCTTGCTTTTTTAAGAATTCACATGCATGCAGAACAGCATGGTGTTCAATACTAGTAGTGATAATATGATTTCCCTTATTTTTGTGTGCAAATGCAATACCTTTTATAGCCCAATTATCCGCCTCTGATCCACCACCAGTAAAGTAGATTTCACTCACATCAGCATTAATTGCACCTGAGACCCTTTCTCTTGCAATATCAATTGCTTTTTTTGGCTCTCGGGAAAATGAATAAATAGAAGAAGGATTACCATAATATTCCGAAAAATATGGCATCATTTCTTTTACAACTTCTGGTTTAGTATAAGTTGTTGCTGCATGATCCATATAAATAACTTTTTTCATTGCTATTCGCTCCTTTTCTTACTGAATTCTTTATAATCATCAATAATATCTTTCAATGTCGTTGTTGATGTTACTAAATCAATACTTTCTTTGATTTTTTTCCATAGTAATCTTGTTGGACAATCGTTAATGTTTTCACATGATTCCTCAGTCAAACATGCTGATACACTTATAGGTCCCTCTAAAGCACTTATAATTTCCTTTACAGTAATACTTTCAGGCAATTTATTTAATACATATCCCCCCTGTGCTCCTCTTATACTCCTAATAAATCCCGCCTTTCGTAGTATAGCAAATAACTGTTCCAAATAATATTCTGAAATATTTTGCCTTTCAGAAATACTTTTTATTGTAACAGGTTCAGAAGAACTTTGAAGTGCTAAATCAGCCAAAGCTTTAACTCCGTACCTGCTTTTAGTAGACAATTTCATTAAATCACATCCTTATTCCGAGTAATTTACTCTACTTTAATTATAATAACAAACCAAAGTAAATTTGTCAACATTATTGACAAGCTTTTATCTAATATCTTAAAGGTATTTTTGATTTCTTTATTATAACATTTTCAGAACAATCATACTCAATTTCATTTTCTAAATATGCTTTATAACCATTACTTCTCAAAAATTCTCTAAGCCCTTTAGCAGCAATATCCATGTTGTTTTTAGGTCCAATAGTAATGCTTTCTATAGGCAGTCCTCTTTTTGTTTTATTATTATCATCTCTAAAAGCTATTTCTATATATGGGATAAAAACTCCTCTACTTTTCTTAAATTTAATCACATCTAGATTATCCTTTACAGTAAATATTATTCTATACTCTTCTTCCTGTTCAAAACATGGATCTTTAAATAATTGACTGAAATTTGCTAATTCATTGTAAATACATATTAATTCCGATTTGTATAGTTGAATATTTTGTTCTGCTATTTTTCTATAAAAGTCGTCCAAAGTAGTAAATATATCAATAATTATCTGTTCTTGTTTACATGAATCATATATTACTCTTCCAGAGCACACCGAAATACTATCTTTTAAATCATTTATTTGAATTAGCTCATAATCATCATTCTTATCAGTATAATTGCTCAATATATAAACACTGCCACAATCAAATTTATTAATAATTTTATTAATATTTAAATTTAAATTATATCCTTCAAATTCTGAATAATTTCCCCACAATGCCAATGAATCATCTTTTACCGAAAAACTTAAAACGTAACTTTCCTCGAATCTATTTTTAATATAATTTACTATATCAATCATACCTTTTTGTGATATGTTTTTAAAATCAGTTTTAGTGTTAAATAGCCTTTCAATTAAAGCAATAGAATAATCTAATTCAGTTTTATCATTAACATATTTACAATTTGTAATCTTGAAGCTATTATATAATATTATTTTTTCTAAAGATTCTATATTTGTATAGTGAAACACGTCTTCAATATCAAAAGAATCAATGTACGATAAATTACCTTTTCTTTTTAGTTGTATATTATCATAACTCATATTTGTTCCATCATCTCCAATCAAACTCGCTAATTATAAACTCAACACTATCTTTATTATACATTGTAAAACTTATTAGTATACATCTGTTCTTCTATGCTTTAATAGGGGTAACTCTGCTCTTACTCTCTTTATTCTATCTAAATCTAAATCTTGCAACAAAATTTCTTCTTTTTCACCCAATCTACCTATTACGCATCCCCACGGATCAGTAATTATTGAATTTCCATAAGATATATAAAATGCATTCTCATTTCTTGCTGGAGCACATCCTAACATATATACCTGATTATCCAGTGCTCTACATTTAAATAAAGTTTCCCAATGAACGGGACCGGTTGTTATATTAAATGCAGCAGGAATTACTATAATTTCAGCACCATTTAATACCATAAGTCTTATTAACTCTGGAAACCTAATATCATAACAAATAGCCACTCCTATTTTGCCATATTCCGTATTAAAAACTGTAATATCATTTCCTCGATATAAAGTATCAGATTCTTTGAATTTTATTTTGCCTTCTATATCTATATCAAACAAATGAATTTTTCTATGTTTCCCTATAAGATTGCCATTACTGTCAAATATAAAGCTTGAATTATAAATTCTCCCTTCACTATCTCTTTCTGGTATAGAGCCTCCAATCAAATAAATCTTATTTTCTTTAGATACTTTGGATAACATTTTAATTGTACAACCACACGGATAACTTTCTGCAAATTCTGCAAAATATTTCTTGTCATAAGGGCAATTAAACATTTCTGGTAATACCACTAACTTTGCTCCTTTTTTAGAAGCTTTCACTATCATTTCTTCTGCCTTAACAATATTTTTCATCTTATTATCTGTAACAATCATTTGACATATTGCAACTTTTACAGTACTCATATTACTCCTCCAGTTAACATATTAACATATCATATACTATTTGCTTTAAATAATTATACTACAAATTTTTTAAAATATTTGTCAAATTTAGATAAAAAATTAAATATATATTGATATAAGTTATTGTGAACTACCACCGAGACAAGCAACGGTG
>Ga0114934_10000706_pt1 | contig 21195 bp, 15 predicted proteins | sample 4SBtaG_2_FD_99695 | JGI IMG/M metagenome (GOLD analysis project Ga0114934, IMG submission 99695) | Deep subsurface microbial communities from Kolumbo volcano to uncover new lineages of life (NeLLi) - 4SBTROV10_white metaG | ecosystem: Environmental > Aquatic > Marine > Volcanic ...
CTTGGGCAGGGCCGGTGGCGCCATGGGCACCGGCTTGGGCTTGGCTTCAGGCGCTCTCGTCGGCTCGGGCACGGGCACCCAGCCGGTGTCGGGATCCTGGCTCGGCGGCACGGCAGCGGGGTCCCTGAGCGGCGGGGAGAGGAGCGACGCCTGGGCGGTGGGCGCGATGGGCATGGGCGGCCGGAAGAGCATGCTGAAGGCCGTCGCGCCGACCAGGACGCCGATCAGGACGGTGAACAGCACACCGATCCGACGCCGGGTCCTGCGTTCCTCGCGCAGATCTGCGGCCGCGTCCGCGATCATCGGCGCGGGCGGTGCCATGGGGGGGCTCGGACTGGGCGACGCCATCGACTTCCGGGTCGACCGGATGACGCCCTTGGTGGGCGCCGGCGTGGGACGCGGCCCCTGGGGGCCGGGCCGAGGGGGTGCTGGCGCGGGCTCCTTCATCGAGGGGCGGGGCGGCATCGGACTCCAGCGGGTCAGCTTCAGGCGCTTTGGAGGCGCCAGGTCCTCGTCGTTCAACATCAGCTCCCACTCGTGCTTTGTCTGCGGGTTCGCGAACACCATGCCCGCCTTCAAGGTGATGGGGTCGAGCGTCACGGAGTCGTGTCGCTTGAGCCAGTAGTAGAGGGATGAAAGGGTGTCGGGCAGCGACTTGCGGCGGTAGACCGGCGCCACCATGCCGCTCAGCGCCTCGGAGGGCCCTCCGCGCATCAGGGTCAGGTAGCGCGCAATGAGGTCCTGGGGCTGGTAGTCCTCCAGGCGAAGAGAGGTGGTCCCCTCGATGATGATGCAGCCCCCGACCAGGACATCGTCCTGGCGAGCGGCACTCCGCGTGAGCTCGTCCTCCTGATTGGTAGGGCCGAAGCCCACCATCCGGACGTCGCCACCGGGGCACAGCAGGATGTGGTCCATGGTCAGGTTCCCGTGGGCCCGACCATGATGCTCGAGCTTCCACAGGGCCTTGTAGACGCACGTCACCAGCTGCACGTGGGTGAGGGCTTGGCGGTTGACCAGGCTCTGGAGGGTCTCTCCGGCCAGGTCTTCCAGCACGACGGCCTCGTGGCCCGCCTCTGTCCGCCCGGTGCCGTAGACCTCGGGACCGAGACCCGGGGGGAGCGCCGCGAGCACGGCCAGGGAGCGCTTGAATGTGTCCGGCGGTCCAGTGGTGGCCTGGTCGACGATCTTGACGACGGCCCGCGTGTCCTTCCAGATGACGCGGACGAGGCCGTGGTCGGCCACGCGCACGGCGTCGATGGTCAGTTTCAGGGTATTGGACATCCAAGTTCTCCTCAGGACGGCTTCGATCAGGGTCTTGAACATCCGTGTTCTCCTCAGGAACCGAGGTGGCCGACCCTCAGCCGGCCTTCGAGGCCCACCTCGACCACGGGGGTCTCGAGGGCTGGGGACCACCGGACGGCGATGCGCGGGCCGCAGCGGGTGCGGTGCACGGTGCTGACCAGGGCGCCCTCCAACAGCGGTTGAGGGCCATCGAGCCACGTCACGCCGAAGGAGATGCGGGCCTCGCCCCAGCCCAGGGTGGTGAAGCCCCGCAGGTACCCACCCGCCAAGACCGTCGGCCCCACCGAGCGCAGGGCGCTGAGGCCGCTGATGTTGTCGCTGCTGGTCTTGACGGCCAGGGTGGAGGGCAGGAAGGCCACCGTGAAGACGGCGCCCATCGGCCCCTTGTCCAGGCTGAGAGCCATGCCCCCGGAGATCGTCATCGACGGGGTGGCGTACAGGCCATCCCCGACACCCCGCTGGGCCAGTGTGTGCCACCCGTGCAGTGCCCAGCCCTGGTCCTTGCGGCACTCGGGCCCAGGGAAGAGGGTCTGGTGGCCGCGCTCCAGGGTGAGCCACTCCTGGCAGCCGTTCTCTTGCCAGGTCACCAGTGCCGGCCCCGCCATCAAGGAGGTGTCGTCGCTGCCGTGGATGGCCAGGGCGAAGTCGCTGCGCACGGTCACGTCCAGGTGGCCAGACCGGCGGCGCTCCGACTCGAGGGCGGTCAGGACCGCGAAGACATCTTCAACGCTCTCCGGGTAGTCGGCGGCGACCCGCTGCAGCTCGGTCGGGTCCTCGAGGGCCCACGCCGCCCGCTCCAATTCTTCCAGGGAAGGGCGGTGGCTCAGGTCCAGCAGCTCTTCGAGGCGCCGACCCTGGGTGTAGCGGTCGATCCTGTAGGCCTGGGCCCCGGGCAGCATGGCTGCCCAGAGCCCGAGCGTGGCGGCGAGGCCCATGGTGTCACTCGCAGGTCTGCAGGTACCAGGTGCCTTCGACGCGGGCGACCTCGCCGTTGGGGCCGATGACCAGGTCGTCGGTGACCAGCTTCTCGGCGTCCAACCCCGTGAAATCCCAGCAGTTTCCGTCGATACCCAGCGGGCACGGGTCGTTCAGCGGGTGCTGGGCGTCGTCGGCGATGCGGCCGCGCTGGAACAGGATCGAGGCCACCTCGGTGCGGGTCACGCCGGTGAAGCTCCAGTCCAGGCCTTCGAGGGTGTCGAAGCCCAGGGGCACGGCGGACTCCTGCAGGACCTCGCCGTCGATGTCCAGGCTGGTGCCGGTCAGGTCCACCACGAAGCGGACCTCCTGGAAGAACTCCGAGGAGATGGCCGCGGTCATGGTGGTGGTCGCGTGGGAGCCGTCGCTCTTCCGGCCGCGGGCGGTCACGGTCACGATGGTGCCGGCGAGGTCGATCGCGATGTACTGGTACTCGGACTCGACGAACACCACGCGGCCGCTGTAGAGCGGGTCGGCGCGGATGAGGAAGCGGAAGGCGAAGCCCAGCTCCAGGTCGTAGATGGGCTCCAGGAACAGCAGGGGGTACTGCGACGCGGGCTCGATGCAGGTGCCCCACACGTCGAGGGGATTGATGGTGACCTCTTCGGAGCTCGTGCCGGGGTCCCAGCCCTCGACGTTGGCCGTGCACTGGATGTCGAAGGCCGCGCCGACCGGCGTGGCGAGCACGGTCTCGCCCAGCAGGTGGGTGTGCTCGGCGGTGCCGGAGCTGGTGTCCAGCACCACGTCGAAGGTCTCGTCGCCGACGTTGCAGGACAGGGTCGTCTGGGGCGCCAGGGAGGTCACGCCGATCTGCACGTAGGGGTCGGGCTCGGCGCGGGTCATGACCGGCGGCTGCACGTCCAGGGTGACGACGGGCTCTTCGGCCACGGGCAGGTCCGTGTTGCCCTTGTTCTCGTAGATGCCGTCGATGGAGCAGGTCCAGTTCAGGCGGATGGGATCAGGGCCGACGGCCTCGATGTCCCCGTTGTCCTGGAGCACGCCACCGCCGGCCACCGCCAGCGCCACCTCGAGCTCACCCAGCGGGGTCTCACCGGCCGCGCAGTCGCACCAGAACTCGTCGGCCGCGAGGGTCGTCCAGCGGTCGACGAAGCCCTTGTCCAGGGCACTGGAACCCAGGGCGCACTCCAGCGGGGGCAGCACGTTGAGGAAGGCGGTGTTGTTCTTGAGGGTGAGGGTCTGGCCGTTGTCGGGGAAGGTGACGTCGCCCACCTCGCAGGTCAGGGTGCCCTCGGGCACGCTGTCCAGGGTGGCCACCGTCGTCCAGTCGATCTGGGTCGGGGCCAGGATCTTGTCGTAGTAGACGCACGGCTCGGGGTGCTCTTCGCAGAGCTCCGACGTGGTCATGCAGGGGAATTCGAGGGTCAGGCCGCTGTGGCTGAAGCTGGCCTGCACCTCGACGTGCTGACCGTCGACGGCGGTCTTGTCCGGGAGCTCGAGCCCGGGAATCTCCGGGACCTTGAGCACGATGTCGCCGTCGACGTGGGCGGTGAGGCCCTCGGAGTCGAAGAGGCAGCCCGTAAGGAAAGTAAAAAGAAATGCGACCAGGATCGAGAGGGTGTCGTAACGCATGAGCGCACTCCGGAAGGGGGGTGCGCAGTGTACGAGCGAAGTCAGTTTGAATGCAATCCGAAAGTTTTCGAAATCAGGGTCGCGTCCTGCCCCTCAGGCCCGTCCGCGGTTCGCCCCACCCCCCCGCAGGTCGAAGGGCAGATCCGGCGGTTCCGTCGGGAGCTCGTCGAGATCCGCGCCCACGGTGCTCGGCAGTGGCTCGCTGTACTCCAGGCCACCACTGGCAAAGGAGGTCAGGTTGTCCATCCTGGCCATCAGCCCGTCGCGTTCCTGGCTGAGGCGGGACACGTGGGTCTGCATGGCCTGGCGGGTCGCCTCGAGCAGCTCCTGGCGGGACTCGTCGCCGACCTGGAGCTGGTGGACCTTGCGGTTCTGCAGGGCCAGGCTGTCCAGGAGCCGAGCCGTGTCGCTGCGCAGCCCGGCGATGCCCATCGCCAGCGCATCCAGGGCTTCTTCCGTGGAGTCAGGCTCGTCCCCGGCCAGCTGGCGAGCCAGCCCCCGTACCCGGTCGTGTACGTCGGCTTGCCCGAGCTGGCGCCGGGACCGCTCCCGGTGCTGCCAACCCAGGGTCGCGAGGGCCGCTCCGATGAGCGCACCGAGACCTGCTGCGATGACTGGATCCATGGCACCCCTCCTGGCTGGCGTGCGGCACTGTAGACACCCCGAAGTGTCGCGGCTGTGACGGCGCCCGTGCTTTGCAGGCTCGTCACAACCCAGGACGGAAGGGGACTACTCCCACTCGATGGTGCCCGGCGGCTTGGACGTGATGTCCAGGACCACGCCGGAGACACCGGGCAGCGCACCCAGGGCCGCGGCCAGCTCTTGCAACAGGTCGGCGGGGAGCTGGGTCGGGGTCGCGGTCATCGCCCGGTCCGAGTTCACCGGGCGCAGGATCACCAGCTCGCGGCCCCGTCCGTCCAGGGCCAGGGGCACCAGCACGGTGGGGCACTGCCAGATGCTGTCGTAGAGCCCGTGCCGGCGCAGGGCCGCCATGACCAGGGCGTCGCAGTCCCGGAGCAGGTCCAGGCGCTCGCGGGTCATGGTCGCGGCCAGGGGCGTGGCGGTCCGCGGCGCCGGCCCGGTCGGGTTCCAGACGCAGCGGTTCAGGCCCGGGGTCTGGGCCAGGATGCCGCTCGCCACCTGCAGCAGGCGCTCCCAGCCCACGTCTCCGGTCAACAGCACCGGGTGCTCGTAGCACCGCAGATCGGCCTTGACCCCGACGCTCTTCAGCGGGAGCGGCGTGCCAAACAGGCCCGTGTCCGCGGTCTGGGTGTCGACGGCGGCCGCCAGCTCGGCCAGGTCGGCCGACTCGCCGGTGCCACAGAGCAGCCGCACCCCCAGGCCAGGCCCGGGAAAGGGGTGTCGCCAGATCGCGTCGCGAGGGATGCCCAGGCGCTCGCCCAGCTCCCGGACCTCGACCTTGTACAGGTCCGCCAGGGGCTCCACCACCCGGCCTGCGGCGATCATCTGCTCGATGATCGGCACCCGGTTGTGGTGGGTCTTGATCGTGTCCGCCCGCTTGGCCCCACCGGACTCGATGGTGTCCGGGTAGATCGTGCCCTGGCCCAGCAGGTGGTCGGTCAGGCCCAGCCTTCGGGCCTCGCGCTCGAACACGGCGATGAAGGTGTCGCCGATGGCCCGGCGCTTGGCCTCGGGCTCGACCAGGCCGTCCAGGGCCGCCAGGAAGTCGTCGGTGGCGTCGATGAAGTGCAGGTCGTCGCCCAGGCCCAGGTCCCGGAACATCTGAAGCACCCGGGCGGACTCGCCCTTGCGCATCAGACCGTTGTCGACGTGGAGCAGCTTGACCCGACCGGGGCCCAGGGCCTGGTGCAGGACCTTGGCCGCGACGGTGCTGTCCACCCCGCCCGACGCCAGCAGGAACACGGACTGGTCGCCGACCTGGGTCCGGATCGCGGCGACCTGTTCGGCCACGTAGGCGGCCATGTCCCACGTGGGCTCGCAGCCGCAGATGCCCTTGACGAAGTTGGCGATCATGGTCTCGCCGCCGACCGTGTCGTCGACCTCGGCGTGGTACTGGAAGCCGTAGCGGCGCAGGGAGTCCGAGCCGATGGCCGCATAGGCGTGCTTGCCACCGCCGCCCAGCTCGGTCCACCCAAGCTCCTCGAATTCGGGGCCCACCGACGCCACTGAGTCGAAGTGGCTCATCCAGACCTGCTCCACCGGGCCCAGGCCGGCGAAGAGCGGGTGGTCGCTGCGGGTCAGGTGCAGGTCGGCGTGGCCCCACTCCCGGCCCCCGTGGATGACCGTGCCGCCGTAGTGCTTGGCGATCTCCTGGTGGCCGAAGCAGAAGCCCAGGATCGGCACGTCCAGGTCGTAGATCGCCTTGGTGTACTCGGAGTCCTCGCCGTGGGAGCTCAGGCTCGGGCTGCCGCTCAGGATGATGCCCTGGTAGGGCGCGAAGGCCTCGATCGGGTCCTCGGGCTGCCGGATCTCGGCGCGGACGCCCTGGCGCCGGACCTTGGTGGCGATGAGGTGGGCGTACTGACCGCCGAAGTCGACCACGGCGATGGCGTCATGTCGCGGCATTGCTGGCGCCTCCTGGAGGGGTCCTCCTATGCCGTCGGGCACGACGGAATCCACCTCTGGGGCCCTGTTGCAGGCGGATCCGCAAAAAAGCGCTCATGGATCCTGTGTTTGTGATCCGAAGGGCCACCTGAGGTCCATCGCAAGGACACTGGAGACACCCATGACCATCGTCGGAACCACAGCACTCCCCGAGCTGGCGACACCGGCAGCCCCCCGCCCCGTCGCCGCCGACGGCACCGCCGCCCCGCACGAGGGGCGGCCCGGTGTGCCTGAGGCCCCCCCGGAGGGCGCACCGTCCCGAGGCGATCTGCAGGCGATGCTTCGGGCCCGCTCTTCCCACATGGCCCGCGGCGCCGATGCCCCTGGCCGGATGATGCGCGGCGCCCAACACGGGATGCAGGAGATCAAGAGCGCGGTGAAGGAGAGCGTGCGAGACGCCCTCCAGAGCGGCGTGCTGACCGACGAGCAGGCCGAGGGTCTCAAGGACGCCGCCCGCGAGCTGCGGGCCGAGCTCCGGGACGCGCGGCAGCTGATCACCCCCGGGGACCCCAGCAGTGCCGAAGCCGCCTTTGCGGCGGTCAGTTCGGCCGTCGAGGGCTTCTTCGGCGAGCTCGATGCGCTCACCGCGGCCTCTGGCGAGGCCGGCGCCGAGGTCGACGCCGAGGTCGACGCCGTCGACGTGGCCCCGGTGGCCGTGGAAGACGCCGAGGGTGCCGAGGTCGTGGCTCTGGCCGACGAGCCCGACGTGGCCGCCGCTGCCGACGACGAGGGTGCGGACGTGTCCGCCATCCCGGTCGACGCCGAAGAGCCCGTGAGCACCACCCCGGACCGGGGACCCTTCGACAGCGTGCGCGAGGCCATCAGCGCGGCCCTGGACAACTTCTGGTCCACGGCCAGCGGTCAGGGCGGCGGCATGGGCACCACCAACCCCTACGCCGGGTTCTACGCGGCGGTCGGCGAGCTCAGCAGCCCGTCCACCGAGGTCGTGAGCACGACGGTGGCCGTGGGCTGACGCCGACCGGCGCCACTCCGGCTACGGTGGCCCCGATGTTCGCGTTGATCCTGTTCGCCTGCACGGCCGGCTCCACGAGCGCGGACAGCGCGCGCGACAGCCCGATCGGCACCGCGCCGACCGACACCGCGCCGGTGCCCCTCGAAGGCACTCTGACGGTGACCCCCGACCCGGACATGGTGACCCGGGTGACCGTCAGCGCCGCCCTGACGGCGCCCGTCTCGCTGGTCGTGGCCTGCGAGGGCGACGGCGAGCACCCGGTGCCGGAGACGTTCCGAGTGGCCGCGGCCGAGGCCAGCGACCAGCCCACGCTCTCCCTCGATGGCCTGTTGGCCGAGACGACCTACACCTGCTCCGCCGAATCACACCCCGGGGTGGAGCCGGTGACCTTCACGACCGGCGCCTTGCCGGCGGGACTGCTGGGCCACGGCGTGACGCTGGAGCGGTGGGAGACCGGCGCCGAGACCGGCTGGACCCTGATCAACCCCTGGACCTTCGTGACCCTGACCCAGCACGAGGACGCCTACCTGGTGGTGCTGGACATGGCGGCGCAGGTGCGCTGGTACCAGGCGTCGCCCGGGGACGGGGTCGCCACCTGGGACTTCAACGCCGACGCCCAGGCCTTCTGGACCGGGGGCGGACTGCGGACCGAGAGCCCGGCCACCGCCATCGGCATCGACGGGGGGCAGCTGCACCAGACGTCGTCTGTCGCCGACCACGACGTGGACTGGGTGGGCGAGCACGCGTGGACCCTGATCGAGGAAGCGGACGGGTCGTGCATCGAGCAGCGGCGCTGGGTCGACGACGCACTGGGGGCACGGGTGTGCATGGCCGAGCTGGGCCTCGACGGGCTGTTGCTCAACAGCCTGGACGTGGTCGCCGTCGACGACGGACACGTGGTCTACGCCGGCAGCGGCAGCTCGGCGCACATCATCCAGGTGCACGCCGAGCAGGCTTCCTTGGGCTGGGTCTACGGGCCGCTCCAGGACTTCAGCGGGCACGTGGACTTCACCTACACCCACGACGTGAACCGGGTGCCCTGCGACGACCACGACGTGTGCCTGGCGTACTACGACAACGGGGCGGAGTCCCGGCAGTCGGCGATCGAGATCGTGGGCCTCGACGAGGATGCACGCACCGCGACCCTGCTGCGCACGTGGACCGAGTCCGGGTGGTACGAGGCCCGCCTGGGGGGCATCCAGGTCCTGGCGGGGGACCACCTGCTCGTGGGCATCGGCCATGTGGAGCAGTCGTCCCCTGACGGGGGGCCGACCCGGGTGGTCGAGGTCGACGGCGAGGACGCGATCGTGTGGCAGGCCGAGCTGACGCCCGCCACGTCGGCCATCTACCGGGCCCGGCGGGTGGGGCCGTGCGATCTGTTCAGCCACACCGGCTATTGCCCGGAGCCCGAGTAGGGCCTCACGGCCCCCGGGCCAGCCGCAGGCCCGTGTCCGGCCAGCGGTAGGCCACGCCGGTGGGCTGGTGGTGGCCCAGGCGAGCCTCTCGGGGCCCATGGGCGTAGCTGCCGCCGCGCCGCATCACGGGCCAGGTGATCCGCTGCTTCACGCGCAGGGTCCGGGGCGCGTCCGGCTCCCGGTCCCACCAGACCCACTCCGCCACGTTGCCCGTCACGTCGTACAGGCCCCAGGCGTTGGGCGTGTGCGAAGCCACCGGCGCCAGGGCGGCGTGGCCGTCCTCGCAGGGAAAGTGTGCGGCGGCCCGGGACGGCGCGGTGGCGTCCAGCACGTTGGCCCGCGCACAGGCGGCCTGGGGTCGATCCGCGCCGTCCCAGGCCTGCTCGGTGCCGGCCCGGGCGACGACCTCCCACTCCAGGTGGGTCAGCAGGCGGTAGCCGTCGGCCTGGCGGTCCCACTGCCAGACGCCTTCCTCGTCGCGCGAATAGGGCGGCGTCAGGTTCCGCTGGCTGGACAAGGCGTTGCAGTAGAGCAGGGCTTCCTCGAAGGTCACGCAGCTGACCGGCAGGGCGTCACCGACCCCGAAGTCCGCGCAGGGGGGACCGGGGAAGAAGGGGTTCGTGGCGCTGCGCCCCTGGGCGGTGGCGTTGGGGTTGCTGCCCATCACGGACGCCCACTGCTCCTGGGTCACCTCGGTCTTGGCGACGGTGAAGGGCAGACCCACGGCGACCGGTCGCCAGCGCTCCTCGGGCTCGGCGTCGGGGTGGCGGTCGCCGATCATGAAGCGGCCCTTGGGGGCGGTGGCGAAGCCGGGATCGGTGAGGGCGTCTGCTCCGGCCCCGATCACCAAGGCGCCGGTCAGGGCGATGGAGAGGGTCAGGCGGGAGCGGCGGGGGGACACAGGCCAGTGTACGGCGCGGCCCTCCCCGGCGTCAGCGTGCGCCCCGGGTCCGATCCAGGGCTTCCCGCATCCGCTGGTCCAGGGCGGGGTCCTGGCCCCACAGGTCTCGACCGTCGGCGGGCGGGCCGAGGGATGTGAGCCGATGGTGGTTGGCCCGCAGGTCCCAGGTGAGCTTGTGGCCATGGGCCCAGACGGCGATCAGGTCCTGTTGGATGTGGCGGTCGGGGACCAGCTCGGTGAGCACCGGCCGGGCGCCCGCTGACCGGCCGGACAGGGCTGGGACCTGGGACTGGCCCAGCACGCTCGGCGGCGTGGTCAGCCCGGCCAGGTCCAGCAGCGTGGGGAAGAGGTCGACCAGGCTGGTGGGCGCGTCGACCCGGCTGGGAGGCAACCCGGGGGCCGCGATCACCAGCGGCACGTGCACGACCTCGTCGTAGACCGTCTTGCCGTGGAAGTGCTGGCCGTGCTCCTGGAATTCCTCGCCGTGGTCGCCGAAGACCGCGACCAGCGTCTGGTCGGCCCGGCCCGAGTCCTCGAGGGTCTCGAGCAGGCGAGCCAGGGCGGCGTCGGTGTGGGCCACGTTGCTGTCGTAGCGGTCCTGCAGGCGGTCCCCGAAGTCCGGCGCACCCGGAATGGCCGCGTAGGGAAAGTGGGGATCGACGAGGTGGAGCCACAGCAGAGCCGGGGGCGCGTCAGTGGGGCGGGCCAGGAGCCAGTCCCGGGCCCCGTCGACGATGGCGTGGGCGCTGTAGTGGCGCTGCTGCTGCTGGGGCACTGCACCGAAGTCCACGGCGCCGAAGCCCGCCACGGCGCCCTCGGCCCGGGTGAAGCCCTTGGCAAAGGCCAGCATGGCGGCCGTGTCGTAGCCGGCGGCGGCAAAGGGCTCGGCCAGCAGGGTCTGCCCGCCTGGGGCCAGCCGGGCGCCGTCGGTGACCAGGGCCGAGACCGGGCGGCCGCTCAGGATGGCCCAGGTCGCGCTCAGGGTGCTGGGGCTGGGGGTGATCGCCCGGGTGAACTCCGTGCCTCTGGCTGCGAGGCCGGCCAGGGCCGGCATCAGCGGTGCGCCGTCCCGGGTGGCGTGGAGTCGGTCGGCCCTCAGGGTGTCGATGCTGACGAGCAGCACGTCCAGACCCGTGGGTGGCCCGGCTGCTGTGGAGGGAATGGCCGCTGGAGCGGACCGGTCCGTGCCTGTGCAGTCCTGGTCCAACCCGTCGCCGGGCACGTCCTGGGCACGGGGGTGCACGCCAGGCGAGCGGTCGTCGCAGTCGGCGCCCTGGAGCCACGGGCCCGGGCTGCCGTCGCCGTCCCGGTCTGCCAGCGCCTGCAGGGCTTGTAGCGGGGCTCGGGAGATCAGGCCCTGGACCCCGACAGCGGCACGACTGGAGGGACTCTGCTGGAGGGCGATCCCGCCCAGGGGCACCAGGAGCAGGGCAGCCAGCCAGGCGCCGCGTCGGGCCGGCGTGGCCCGCACCACCAGCGCGCCCCACAGCCCGCCCAGGCCCAGCAGCAGGCCGCGGGCGTAGAGCTCCAGCACGAGCACCGACGTGGCCTGGCCTCGGGCCAGAGCGATCCAGGTGGCGACCGCGACGAGCGCTGAGACACCGACCAGCGCCCGGACCAGCGCTCCGGGCGCCACACCATCCGGCCAGCGGGCCTGGCAGGCGCGGTCCAGGCGGCCCTGGACGGCCCAGGTCAGGAGCCCCGACAGGGCCACCGCCGCGGTGACCAGGCCCGCGACCAGCAGGGCGACGGATGTGCGGCGGTGGTCCAGGGCCCAGAAGGCCCGCTGGGTCGCCAGAGCGATCCAGAAGCCGGCGGCGAACACCAGGGCCAGGGCCGCGGCGCCTTGGGCGAGCCTGGCCAGGAGGCGGACCTGGGCGGTCCCGGGTGTGCCCAGGGTCCGGAGCCCGCGCACCAGCGGGCCCAAGCGCTGGAGCCCCAGCAAGCCCGGGGTGGCGGCCAGGACGGCGACCGCCACGGACCCGCCCAGCACGGCCGTGGCCGTCGACAGCGGCGCCGCTGCAGCATCCGGGTGGCGCGCGAGCACCCAGGCCAGCTCCACGAGCCCGGCCCCGACCCCCATCCCGATCGCCAGGTGCAGCGCCGCGTTCACCGGGCGATCCTACTCGGGGCCCCCGGTATGCTCCGCCGATGTGGTGGTTGAGCCTGTCAGCGCTGGCTGTCGAGCCGGACCGGACCGTGTACATCGGGGTCAACGCCGAGCGGCACGGCGTGCTGGCGGCCCTCGCCGGCTACCCGGTCGATGCGCCCTTCGAGCGCCGCGTCCAGGCCGATGTCTACGACGAGGGCAACACCTCGGCCAGCCTGGCGCTGGACACGCTCGCGGGGGTGATCTACGCCCGGGAGGTCCACGGGGCTGGCATCCACGCCTTCGACGCGGCCGATCTGGGGCGACTGCCCGAGCTGGACCTGGACTCCGGGGCCGACGGCGGGGGTGCCCTGGAGGTCGACACCCACCGCCGGCTGCTGTTCTCCCAGGAGCCGGACAACGTGCTGCGGGCGTGGTCCCTCGACCACGGGGACAGCTATGGGGCCGTGCTGGCCGACGGCGAATTCTTGCTGGGGCGGGTCGACCTGGGGCAGAACCAGCTCGTGCGCGACCCGCTGCTGGACAGGCTCTACGAGGTGCCCAACGGGAACGGGCCGGAGCGGGTGCGGCTGATGGACCTGTCCGGGCAGTCCTTCCGGTCCTTTGTCTGGGCCCAGGCGATCCCCCTCCCGATCCTCGTGGGGGCGGGAGAGGGCCTGGCGCTGGATCCGGACAGCGGTGAGCTGTGGGCGCAGACCACGGAGAACCGTCGGGGGCTGGACCGCTACACCGTCGACGCCGACGGCACCGTGACCCTGGTCGGATCCACCACGACGCGGGATCAGGACAGGGTCGACGGCAACAACGGCGTGCACTGGGTGGCCTGGGACGACGGGCTGTGGCTGGTCGAGGTCGACCACATGGACCACCGCTGGACCGTCACGGACCTGGTCTCCGGGATCTCGACCGAGAGCCTCTACGAGTTCAACATGGGGGTCGAATTCAACCCCCTGGACCTGCGCGAGGCCGACGACGACCAGGACGGGCTGCCGGACGCCCTCGAGCTGGGCGCGGTGGGGCTGATGCCCGGCTTCACGGACCTGGACCCGGCCTCGACGACGGACCCAGACGACCCCGACAGCGACGCCGACGGTCTGTTGGACGGTGCAGAGGACGCGAACTGCAACGGCCGGGTCGACCCGGGAGAGTCCGATCCCCGGGCGCCGGACACCGACGGGGACGGCCTCGAGGACGGGGTCGATGTCTGCCCTGTGGACGCCGATCCGGATCAGCTGGACGAGGACGGCGACGGGGTCGGGGATGCGTGTGCACCGACGGTCGATGAGCCCGAAGCAGGGGGCCGAAGCTGTGGCGGCGGCGACGCGGCGTGGATCGTCCTGTGGCCGCTGGTCGGTTGGCGACGGCGCCGGGTGTGAGTCGACCCCGCGCGAGCTTCTGGGCGGCCACAGCACAATTCCTCACCGGCACCGCGGCAGCCCAGGCCTTTGCCATGGTCGCGGCCCTGCTCACGGCCCGGCTGATCGGCCCCGAAGCCTTTGGCGCCTTCGTGGTCTTCGCGTCGTTGTTGGTCGCGGCGCCACACCTGCACCTGGGGCTGCGCAGCGCCCTGGAGCGCGAGGTCCCTCTGGTCGCGGCCCAGGGCAAGCAGGCCTGGGGGCGGGAGCTGGTGCAGGCGGCGTGGGCCGGCACGTGGGGCATCGCCGTGGGGGTGGGGCTGTTGTGCGTGGCGGCCGGGCTCCTGGTCGGGGGCCCTGTGGGCATGGCCTGGCTGGCGGCGGCGGTGGCGGTGCCGGTTCGTCAGGAGCTGGACCTGCGCATCGCCTTGGCCCGGGTTCAGGAAGACGCCGCCTGGGCCTCGCGGATCATGGTGGCTACGTCGCTGGGCCCGTTCGGGGGCGCCCTGGTCCCGGCGCTGCTCGGGTGGGACGCGTGGGTCTGTCCGGGCGGCGCGGTGGGCATGTGTCTGGGGGCCCTGGTCACCCGGGGCGGCACGGGGTCGCGGGTCCGACCGGCCTGGACCGCACGAGCCGGCCGGACGCTGTGGCGGGTGGGCATCCCGATCTATGTCGTCGTCGTGATCGACGTGGCCCTGCGCATCACCGACCGGGCGCTCGTGCTCTGGGGGCTGGGCCAGGAAGCTCTGGGGCAGCTCGGGCTGGCGTCGACGGCGGCGTGGACCCCCTGGCTGCTGGCTTTTGCTGCTGGCTTCGTGCTGCTGCCGCGCCTGCTGCGGAGCCTGGGCCAGGGCGGTGACCCCTGGCCGCTGATGGTGCAGGGGGGCAAGCAGCTGGGCCTGGTCGTGGGGGGCAGCTGTGTGATCGGCATCGGGATCGGACCGCCCGTGATCGACTGGCTGCTGCCGGAGTACGGCGACGCGGGACGGGTGCTCGTGGCGTTCGTGCCCGGGGTGATGGCTCGCTCGGTGGCGCACTTCGGCATGTTGTTGCTCATCGCCCAGGGGCGGCTGCGGCCCCTGCTGTGGGTCCAAGGGCTGAGCCTGGTCCTGAACGTGGCCGGTGATCTGGCGGCCATCCAGCTGGGCTTTGGGGTGGTCGGGGTGGCGTGGGCGACCACTGCGGCGCTGTGGGTCCAGGGCGCCTCGATCGTGGCGGTGGCCTGCACCGAGGGGCCGCGGGCTCCGGCGCGACGACACGCTGTGGGGGCTGGCTTGCCCGCTCTGGTCGTGCTCCTGGTCGCTGCGGGGAGTCACCTGCTGCTGGGGTAGGGTCCGGCCATGGACCCCCGCACCCTGTCCCCAGCCGAGCTCAGGCGGCGCGTGCGGCGACCCGCCGGGGAGCACCGGGCCACGCCCTGGCTCAAGCGGATCAACCGGTGGCCGTCGGCCTACATCACCTGGCTGTTCCTGCGCACCCCGATCACGCCCAACGGGGTCAGCGCCCTGGCCCTGGGGGTCTTCGCCCTGGGCGCGGTGGGGGTGGCGTCGGCCAGGCCCGGCTGGGTGTTGGTCGGGTGCGTGCTGTGGCTCCTGTCCCTGGTGCTCGGGGCGGTGGACGGGGAGCTGGCACGGATTCGCGGGCTCAGCTCCTGGCTGGGGGTCTACTATGACTACCTGGTGACCTGCTGGCTCAAGCCCACGCTGCTGGTGGCGGCGGTGGCGGCGAACCGCATGGCTGTTCACGACGCCGACTGGCTGCCGCTGGTGGCGCTCTGGGCGGTGATCGCCGCCACGCCCTTCGAGCACGCGGCCCGCTACTGGGTCTGGATCCAGCGGCTCAAGGCCACCGACGATGCCGCTCGGGCCTGTGCCGAGCCCCAGGACGCGGGACCCCCTGAGCCAGAGCACCGCGGCCTGGTGGGCAGCCTGGCCGCGGTGAGCGATGGGCATGCCCACGCCGGGGCCTGGCTCGTGACGCTGGCCGTGTTGTTCGACCAGGGGGTGCCGCTGGCCTTTGGCGCCCTGGACTTCCTGTTCGCCTGCTGGGTGGTGCCGGGTCCGCTGCTCAAGCTCTGGCTGGCCCTCGGACCGGGCAAGGTGGCCGCCCAGGAACGGGCCTATGCGCGGATGCTGGTCGAGATCGCCGACCCCCACCTGCAGAATTTCCAGCGGGTATCGTGGGCCGATCCCGACGCCAGCGGCCCCGAGCCATGACCCTCCTGCTCCTGCTGACCCTCAGCTGCCGGCCCGCGGCCACGACGGACAGCGACACCGACAGCGGCTCGGACTCGGCGGTCTCGACGGTGCCCGAGGGCACGGTAGCGGCGAGCCTGACGGCGGGCCCCGAAGTCGTCTGTGCAGACCCCGCGGCCCGCATGGAAGGGCCCATGGTCGAGCTCCAGGGCGGGTACTGGGACCGGCAGCTGTGGCCGCTGACCAGCGGCTCGCCGGGCCGGGGGGCCGCGGTGGCGGACCTGGACGGGGACGGGCACCTGGACGTCTACCTGCCGAACCTCCAGGCCCAGGACCAGCTCTACCTGGGTGACGGGACCGGGCAGCTCCACCTGGCGCCGGCGGGCGCGTTCCCCGACCACGAATTCCGCACCTACAGCACCTCGGCCGCGGACTTCGACGACGACGGGGACCTGGACCTGCTGGCGGTGATGCGGTTCTCCCCGAACATGCTCTACGTCAACGACGGCACCGGGGTGTTCACCGGGGCCGAGGACCTGGGTCTGGCGGTCGAGGTCGGCGGCAGCACCGGCAGCGCCTGGGGAGACCTGGACGGCGACGGGGACCTGGACCTGGTGGTGCACTCCCACCGCTCCGCCGACGTGGACCCGGGGACCTTCGACCCGAACCAGCCCGGCACGGGGGACCCCAGCGAGCTCTACCTGAACCAGGGGGACGGCACGTTCAGCGATGCGTCGGACCTGTTGCCCCAGCAGGCTCACGATGGCTTCACCTACATGGTGGGGCTGCAGGACCTGGACCTGGACGGGCGGCTGGATCTGTACTTCGTCAACGACTTCGGGGGGCTGGGGGACCCGCCGGCCCCGACCAACCGGGCGCTCCACAACGACAGCGACGCCGGCAGTCTGGCGCTGAGCGACATGTCCGACGACGCGTCTCTGGGGGTCACGATCTTCGGCATGGGCCTGGGGGTCGCGGACATCAACGGGGACCGCCACCCGGACATGTTGATCATGGGCTGGGACGACGTGGCTCTTCTGGAGAGCGAGGGCGCGGCTCGCTACCACGAGTCGGACCAGGCGCGGGGGCTGACGCCCGAGGTCGGCGTGCGCGACGTAGGCTGGGCTTCCGAGTTCGCCGACCTGGACAACGACGGGGTGTTGGACGTGGTGATGGCCTTTGGCTGGCTCCAGGAGGAGCACGAGAGCCTGCAGAACCCCGAGAGCCAGCCCAACGCGCTCTACCGGGGCCTGTCCGATGGCAGCTATGTCCAGGAGGCCGAGGCTTGGGGGGTCGACGACCCCGGTCAGAGCCGCGGCATCGTGCCGGCCGACCTGAACGAGGACGGCTTCCTGGATCTGCTGGTGCGCAACCTGGACGGGCCGGCCCGGCTGTTCTTGAGCCGGTGCGACGACGCGGCCTGGCTGCGGCTCCAGCTGGCCCAGCCCGCCCCCAACCGGAACGCCGTCGGGGCGCGGGTCGAGGTGGTGATCGACGGCGTGCGCCAGGTCCGCTGGGTCACGGCCGGGGGCACGGGCTTCGCCTCCGGGGGCCCGCCCGAGGTGCACTTCGGGCTGGGCGATGCGGACCGGATCGACCACGTGACGGTGTTCTGGCCGGACGGGGAGACGTCGGTGCTGCTGGACGTGCAGACCCGCCGCCTTGCCACCGTGACCCGGGACTGACGCGGCCATGACCGGCACCGTGGCGGTGATCCTGGCGGCTGGCCGAGCCCGGCGCTTGCAGTCGTCGGTGCCCAAGGGATTGGTGTCGGTCGGCTCCGAGACGGTGGTGGGCCGGCTTTGCCGCCAGCTGCTGGACCGGGTGGAAGAGGTGGTCGTGGTGACCGGTCACCGGGCCGACGAGCTCGAGGCGGCTCTGGCCCGGCCCGGGGTGCGCTTCGTGCGCAACCCCATCGCCGCCGACTCGGATCTGGGCTGGTCCTGTGGCGTGGGGCTGGGAGCGGTGGGCCCAGCGGCGTCGGTGCTGGTGGTCCTGGGCGACACGATCACCGACCCGGCGCTGTTCGACCGGGCTCTGGGGGCCGAGGGCGAGCTGAACCTGTGCATGCTGGACGTGCCCCTGGACGAGGAGTCCATGAAGATCCGCCTCGATGAGGGTCAGCCGGTTCGCATGGGCAAGGCCCTTGGGGCGCCGGTGCACGGCGAGTTCAGCGGGGTGATGTCCTTGCGAGGCCCGGCGCCGGGGGCCCTGGCGGCGGCCATCGGGTCCTTCGACCCCCAGGTCGATCTGTGCCACGGCCCCCTCAACCAGCTGCTGGCCGGGGGGGAGCTCGACTGCCGGGCCGTGGACTGCACCGGGCTTCGGTGGATCGAGATCGACTTCCCCGAGGACGTGGTGCGGATGCGTGCGCTGTTCCCTGGGGATCCGTGAGCCTGTGGGTCCTGGTCCTCTGGGGGTCGGCTTGTCGGCCTGCGGCGGACCCTGACGAGCCGGGGGTGGCCGTGGCCGTGCTGCGCCTGGCGTCGGACCAGGCGGGGGAAGGCCTGGGGGATGCGCTGGCTTCCGGCGACGTGACCGGCGATGGCTTCGACGACCTGGTGCTGGGGTCCTGGGGCTGGGATCCCGACAGTGGGCGGGTCAATGCTGGCGGCGTGCACGTGCTGCCCGGTCCCGTGGGCCCCGAGACGAGCCTGGCCGACGCCTGGACCCTTGCCGGGCGCGTGGCCCTGGATCACGCCGGAGCGGCGATCGCCGTGCCGGGGGACGTGGACGGAGACGGGATCGAGGACCTGTGGGTCGGTGTGCCCTTCAGCGACCGGGATCAGGACGAGGTGGGTGCCGCAGTGCTGGTCCTGGGGCCGGTGACGGCGTCCGGGTCCCTGGAGCCGGGCGCGGCGCTCTGGGTCGGTGAGCTGGGGGCGGACTACGCCGGTCACGCGGTCGCCGGAGCGGGGGACACCGACGGCGATGGCCTGCCGGAGCTCCTGGTGTCGGCGTGGTCCAGCGACACGGACCTGAAGGACGTCGGGGGGGCCTGGCTGGTGGATCCCGAGCGGAGGGGGGAGCACGGTCTGGCCGCGGACGCCCTGGCGTTGTCGGGGGTCGACGTGGGTGGCCGGACCGGCGCGGCGGTCCTGGGTCCGGGGGACCTGGACGGGGACGGGCTGGCCGACGTGGTGATCGGGGGTCCCGAGGTGGACCTGGGCGCCCAGGACGCCGGGGTGGTCTATGTGGCGGCAGGCCCCGTGACCGCGGCGCTGTCGCTCGACCAGGCCTCGGGACGTTGGAGCGGCTCGGCGCCGGGGCAGCTGGCGGGCTGGGCCTTGGCTGCTGCGGGGGACGTCGACGGTGACGGGCTGGTGGACCTGGTGGTGGGCGGTCCCGGAGGCGGGCCCGACCAGGAGGGCCAGGTCTGGGTCCTGCTGTCCCCAGCGCCCGCGGACGGCAGCCTGGACCACGCCTGGGCTCGGTGGACCGGGCCGGTTCCGGGGGCCCGCCTGGGGAGTGCCGTGGCCGGTCCGGGTGACCTGGGCGACGAGGGGGACCAAGACCTGTGGCTGGGCGCCCCCTATGACACCGCGGGCGGGCCGGACGCCGGCGCCGTCTACAGGGTGAGCGGCCCGACGAGCGGCGCAGCGACCCTGAACGACCCCGACTGTGTCGGCACCCCCGGCGATTTGCTGGGCCGGGCGGTGGCCGCAGGGCGCGAGCTGACCCAGGACCCCGGCCCCGTGCTGTTGGTGGGGGCCCCCGACCACAGCAGCGGCGCGCTCCTGGGCGGTGCGGTGTACGTCCTGGATCCGAGGCCGTCTACGAACGATTGATAGTGACTTATGCCCGGAGCCAACTGTGTTCAGGGCAAGGATCCAAGTTCATCGAGCTAATGCTTAACAAAAGGTTCCTGACCCCTGTTCGGGCGCCCTTGTTCGGGGGTCCCTCCGGATCTCGCCCAACCCCGTCCCGCGCCGCGGGTGCAAGTCCGAAGGCGAGCGACAGCGAGCCCGGACCCTCGCCCCCTGAACAACAAAGAAGGCTAAGTTCCCGCCCCGATGAACTCCGCCATCGCCCAGTTCAGCAAGTCGTTGCTGTCCCCGAGTCGCTTGGCCTGGCTGGGGGTCTTCGCGGTGCAATTCGCCCTGGTGGGCCTGTTCCTGCTGGACTGGAAGCTGCCCGTGGCGGCGACCCTGGCCGGGGTGGTGGCTGTGGTGGCCCTGCGCTTCCCGATGATGGCGGTCGGGGCGCTCCTGGCGTCGCGCATCCTGTCCACCGGGTCGATGTCCTTTCTGCGCATCGGTGGCCTGAACATCGGCGTCTTCGAGCCCATGCTGGGGGTCGCCCTGGCCGTGCTGATCATCCGCGCGGCAGACCGTCGCCTGTCGGTGACCCCGGCCTTCCCGTGGCGCACACCCCTGATGGTCTTCTGGGCCTGGCAGGTCATCGGTCTGGCCTGGTCCAGCAAGCCCGGCAGCGGCTTCGGCGACGTCATCTCCATCGGTGTGGTGGTCGCGACCACCACGGTCCTGCTGGTCTTCGTCGACGACTACGACAAGTTCGAGCTGACCGTGTTGGCGTGGATCCTGGGCACGCTGCTGACAGCAGTCCTGTCCATGACCACCAGCTTCAACGACGTCGCCTCGGCGGGCAAGACCTGGGAGATCGCGTCCAAGGGCGGCCGCGAGACCGGCCTGGGGCAGCAGCCCAACTGGTTCTCCATGAACCTGATGTTCGGGGTGGCGCTGTCGTTTGCCCTGGCGGTGGTCCAGCGGCGCACGCTCTACCGGCTGGGCCTGATGGGCATCGGCCTGTTCATCCTGCTGGCCCAGCTCCGCTCGGGCTCACGCGGGGGCACCTATGCCCTGATCATTGGGGCGTTGGTCATGTCGGTCTCCCTGCCGCTGGTGCGCAAGTGGATCCTGCGGCTCGGCGGGCTGTCGCTCACGGCGGGGCTCTTGTGGGCGTTCTTCGGAGACGACAGCACCTCCCAGGCCCTCCACCGCATCGCCATGAACGTGGGCAACACGTGGGGCTCGGACATCCGGGAGCGCAACTGGATCGTCTGCATGAAGATGGCCCAGGACACCTGGGGCATCGGCATCGGCGCTGGGGGCTACCAGGAGCTGGTCGCCGACTACGACTGGAAGATCTACGACTCCATCCATCGGTACCCCCACGGGATCTTCTGGGGGGTGCTCGGCCACTTCGGCCTGGTCGGGGTGCTCTGCTTCGTCGCGCTGATCCGCCAGGTCTTCCGCATGAACCGCGAGCTGGCCAGCGTGACCCGCGGCACCCGGGCCGAGGTGTTCACCTGGGCCTTCCCGGCGGTCATGTGCGGGTACTTCGCCTGGTCCTTCGTCGAGTTCAACTTCGACGACAAGCCCTTCTGGGAGTTCCTGGGCCTGTACACGGCGCTGTACCTGATCTCCCGGAGAGTGGTCGCCGGCGAGCTGAGCTTCCCGCCCCTCGAAGGGGGTCTGGGTCTTCCCTGGGCCACGCCGGCGGCCGATGACGCGGCCGCGGAGCCCGCGTAGCCAGGTCAAAGCCCGTTCCCTCTTCCGCTTGTTGGCCGCAAGACCGGGAATTCGGGGGTTTCTGGCGGTCTGGGCACCCGCTCAGCCCGTTCTAGACGGCAAGCCGGAAGAAAACAATGGCTTTGACTGCCTTGGCGGAAGAAGGCAGGTGCTTTGACCGCGTCACTGGCCTCACGCTTCCAATTCTATCCCCCGGTCAGGCCGGCCAGCGCGACGCGCGCCTCGTCGAGCCCGTCCCGGTCCACCGAGAGCCGGTGCTCGACCTGGTCCAGGCGGTCCTCGGCCACCGCGAGCTGGTTCA
>Ga0114934_10000708_pt1 | contig 21188 bp, 14 predicted proteins | sample 4SBtaG_2_FD_99695 | JGI IMG/M metagenome (GOLD analysis project Ga0114934, IMG submission 99695) | Deep subsurface microbial communities from Kolumbo volcano to uncover new lineages of life (NeLLi) - 4SBTROV10_white metaG | ecosystem: Environmental > Aquatic > Marine > Volcanic ...
ACTCTTTCTACAAAAACTATTGATTCTAATACAAAAGAAGAACTATCTGGAACAATTTATGGTGGATTAAAAACTTCATTAAAACCTTCAGCTGTTTTAGATATGGATCAATTGAAAGTTTATGGAACTTTAAATTTAGATTTAAATGCAACAAAATATTATTCTTTTATAAATCATAAAACAAATGAATTAACTGTTACTCCTGACTTACTTGAATCTGTGGGTATTTCTGCTTTAGCTGCTTATAAATTAAATGACAAAACAACTGCTGGATTATCTTTAAAACTTTCATCTGACAATATGGGTTACAACATAAAATCTGAAACCAATATGGGAACAACAGAATTTAACTCAAATTATATTGATTCTTCATTTAATGCATCTGCTGTTTTAGGTTGTTCAATTGCAGCGAATGATGCAGTTACTTTATTCTTGGACTTGCCTTTTGGAATAAACATTAATCCTACTGCCTATTGGAAAGGTTCAAGCCAAATGAACGATACAACTACAACTACATATACTTTACCTACTCCAAAAATGGGTGCTCAATTGCAAATTATTAAAAATGTAAAATTCAGAATCAGTGCTACTCCAACTTGGACAAGAACTGTTGTAGCACCATCTGACTATGACAAAATATCCCCTACAGGAACAAAAACTATTACAGATGCCTATAGTGTTGGAACAGATCTTGGTTTAGGTGTGAAATTAGGTCAATTCTATATCAACGGAATTGTGAATGCTACTACTTTTACTGAAGCCTTTCGCTCACCTGCCTCATTACTTGGAGGTATTTTTACAAGTGTTGCTGCTGCTCCACAAATAGTATCTTCTTTGCAAGTTAACTATGTATTCTAATTTTGGTTAATATCCAATTATCATGTAGGAGGGCTTAGGCTCTCCTACTTTTCAATTGAACTTTTTAAAGCCGGAGTCAAATCCGGCTTTTTTTATTTGTGATCTTGGGCCAGAACTTAAAATTTCTGTTGTCATAGCGAGCCTACGCATAAGGCGGGGCCATCTCACTGTTGAAATGTTAAAAATAAGGGCATATGACCCATAGCCTTCAACTTAATCTATTCTTAGGTTTTAAAGCTTCAATATTAAGCTCAATCATTTCACTAAAAATTGTCTTAACCTTCGATAGTTTTTACTATTAGGACATATGTCCTTATTTCCCAATTCTTAAATTCAACACAATTAAATAAGATTCCTCCAATGAAAAAATATTTAATTAATATCAAACTCAAGCAAAGAAACAGCTACAGAAGCAATGGAAATAGCAAAAAAACAACAAAGAAAGCAAATAGCTATTTTCACACACAGAATATACAGACCTACTCTCTTTTTTATAGAATCTGAAATTTGCCATTTTTTAAATTATGAACGACGAGAGCTACAGCCCCTAATTCAACAGGATTTTTAACTGTAGATACACTAAAATTCACATCATAAGTATAATATTCCTGTTTTAGATCATCAATCATTTTAATAGTCATATCAAAAAATTGACTTTTGTTTTTTGAAATATCCCCACCAAATATTACTTTTTTAGGATTCAAAAAAATAAAAAGACGTCTTAGCTCTTCCAAAAGCAAATGGCTTAATTCTGATGTCATAGTCCATTCTGAATTATTCCCAACATTAATATGTTTAATTCCATCTTCGCTACAGGATATATCAATAATTTCACCTGCAAAATTATTCGCCCCACCCACAATCTCATTATGAATAAAAAAACTTGATCCCATATATAAAATAGAATTAATATAATCTACTTTAAATAAAACATAGAAAAAATCCTGCAAAGAGGTATCCTCAAAATTTTTCTCACATAGGGCAGCTGCCCGAGAATCATTTTCTAAAAAAACAGGAACACCCTGGAATATTGCTTCACTAATGTAACTAACATCGAAATCTTTAATTTGCAAATTATAAGAAAAATGCACCATAGAATGATTGACAATACCGGGAAAGACTAATCCAATAGCAATAAAATCATTATTAAACTCAGATTTAATGTTCTTCAGCATCTTGTTAAAATTTTTCTTAAATTCTTTTCCGGCTCCTAAAGAGACCGTTTTTTTATAAAAAATATCCCCATAAACATCACTTATAACAAAAGAACTTTCAAATTCGTTAATACGAATTCCTAAAATTTTTTTTTCAGAATTGATATTAAGAAGAATAGGATTTTTCCCTAATTTCGAATTCGTGTCCAAAAGTTTTTTCTCAACAACCCATCCCTGATCAATATACTCTTTAATAATTCTCGAAACAGAAGGTTTATTCAAATTAAGATCACGAGAAATATCGGCTCGAGAAATATTTCTATTCTCTAAAAGAATTTTCAAAACACTTCTTTTATTATTAATGTACATAGATTGATGATTAATTTTACGATTTAACATATATTATATTCCTTAAAAATCCAAAAGAAAGTAATAATAATAATAATAAAAGTCAAATTATAAAAAATCAAAATCCCAAAAAACAGGTTTAATTTTTGGAAAAATTATATTTAATATTTTTTTAAAATCATCAGATATATCAAATTCTCTGATATAAAATCTCAAATTTCCGAATACACAATCCAAAAAACAACCTTCATCAATATTCAACTCTTCATCTTTATATTTAATATTAGTCATAAAGTTTAATTGATCCTTAGATGAAAAAGAAATAGAAAAAAGTTCCTGCCAGCTGTTGAGAGTATATCCAGCTGCTTTCAAACGTTTATTAAATAAGATAGTCATTTTATTCATAAAAGATTCGTGATGTGGAATAGACAACATTTTCACATCTTTTAAATTTGCATAATACTTCTTATCATCGTCGCTTAACTCCATTCCATTTTCTATTTCAACTCCATCTATATCATCATAAAAAATTCTATCAAATTGTCCTCTCAAACGTTCAGCAGCTGCAAAATGAAACAAAGGACTTATCAATTCAATATTATTGAAATAGGCTCCAACCTCAATAATTTTATATTGAAATTTTTCTTCCCCCCAATCGGCCTTCATCTCAGAAGCAATAACATACGCTTTTACATCTCCATTCACTTCGGCAACATAAATTTCTCCTTTTAAGGTATCTAAGCCTATTGATTTGAGTTCCCAATATTTAAGATCCCTTTTAATAGTTCCTGTTCTATTCTCATTAAACTCATTATAAATTTTGCATATAGAATCAAAATCTTTTTTTTCAAATTTTCTAAACAGGACATTTTCAGGAAATCTCAAATTCAAATCTTTTTTATGTAGTACTTTATAAGGAAAATGCAGAGTTCGATATCCAAATTTAGCATAATAAGCTTCCTTAAAAGGATACAATAAAGAAATATCACAGGCAATTTCATTCATTCGTTTGATTGAATCCTTCATGACCATTCCTGCATACCCTTTACCACGAGATTCTGGCAAAGAAGAAACTCCTCCAATACCGCCCATATCAAAAACAATAGAATCAATATACATTTGTCTAGGCGTTATCATAACCACACTAATAATTCTATTATCTTCCTGTAGAATACGGACATTATCATAATTAAAAACATCATCTTTCGAAGCAAAATCACGCATAAAAGAATCGCCAAAGACTTTTTCCGTAACATCCGCAACTTCATCAAATTTTTCAACAGGTAATCCTGAAATTTTCACATTACTCATTATGATCTCCATGATTTAAAATTTTATCAAATAAAATTACAGCAAACCAGCTTACAGTAGAAGTAAGCCAAGGGATACCACCATATCCTTTTTTACTAGGATAATATCCCCCATTATAATAATTAACAAACACGAAAGGTTCACTTTTTGTTTTTTTAATATCTTTATAAATAGGCAGCATTTTTTTTAAATATTTATCAGCTTCTTTTTTATATCCCATTTGAAACAAAGCTAAAACAGCAAAAGCAGAAGCATGATTGTAGACCGCATAATTTTCCGCCATCCCTGGAGCTAAAGAAGATAATCTACCGACTTTTGCATCATATTTATCAAAAGCAGGATAACAGAGCAATAACCCATTTTCATTATCCAATTTTTTTATCATATTCTGTATAGCAATTTCTGCTTTTTGTTTATCTCGTTTATACATACCACTAATTACAAACCAAGCCTGTGGCAAAAGAAAAATTCTCTCTTTGCCTCCGATCAAATCACCTCTATCAGTAACCCCTCGTGCGAACCATTGGCCAGTCCAATGTTTCATCACACCTTTGTACAATTTATTATTTTCTTTTTGTATATCAATAGAACAGGAGTGATGATATTTATTATTTAATTCATCAATTTTACTTAACCCATAATAAGCAAATTCAGAAAGCCACACACTCTCGCCTTTTTCACCTAACCCGCTTAACGCATCATTCCAATCGCCTTCACCAATTTTTAATAAATTATGTCGCCCATAATGCAGTACATATTCCATACCTTTAATCATATGCTGATAAATGCTTCCTGATTTGCGGGAATTAAAATACGGCACTTTTACATCTAAAATAGAATAATCCCCAGTATTTTCTATATATTTATGAACAGCCACAGTTATCCAAATAGGCAAATCTCGAAAATCACGTTCGTCATTAAATCCACCGCCTGTATTCCACTGGCGCAAACAGCGTCCAGTTTCAAATTCTTTGGTGCACATATCAAGAATAATTTTACGCGCTCCTTTCTTATCAAAATAACTTAAACCCATAGAGTCCTGAGCTACATCACGATACCCTCGATAAGCACCTCGAACCAAACCTTCAGACTGTTGATAGATTTGATAAGGGAAAAAAGTCTTTAAATAATTTGTAAAAGTATCATTTGGTAAATTTACAATTTCTTTTTTATAAAGTTTTTTCTGCCAAAGAGACTTCACTGCACTAAATTCTTTATGCACATCAGAGATAGACTTATATTTTTTATCAACCGCATTCAAAGTTTTTAGACCTGTCCCCATAAATACTGCAAATTCTTTTTTTTGCCCAGGTTTTAAAATCATTTTAAACTGAAAAGAACCAATATATGGGTCCCCACCACTTCGACTATTATGAGACTTTTTATTTTTGACAATTTCAGGAAATTGAATATTCCCATCTCCCAAAAATTCTTTCAAACTGGAATCAAAACCTGAAACCTTAGTCAGAGACTTATAAAATCCGACTATAGGATTTTCATCTAATTTATAATAGATAATTGTTTTGTTATTTTTTAATTTAGTATCTGTAAACCAAGAATAGTATACAGGATCTACTTCCAAAGAATTATATAATAAAAATTCAGATTCTGTGAACAACTGAACTATTTTTTCTTTTTTTGACAAATTTTCCACGACAATAGACATAATTTCATATGTGCCTTTTTTAGGTAGAAAAATCTTTTGCTGTACCATCAATTCATTTTTAACTGCTGTATATTGTGTATAACCTGGAGCATGTTTACATTCATATTTATTTAATTTTGTATTAGTAGGAGAAAAAGAAGGATTCCAAATATTTTTTCCATCTACCACATATAAAAAACGTCCTTTTACAGGAGTCCAAAAATCATAATTAGAAACTATAAGTCGTGGCTCTTTAAGCGTACTTGAGTATCCGTCACCTAAATGTGAAATTTTAAGACCATAATCATCATTGCTCAGGTAATTGTAAAAAGAACGATATTGCACTGGTTCATGCAAAAAAAATCCTTCAGCATCTATTTTCCATTTACCCATATTTTTTTCCCTTCTGTTTCAATGTACTCGTATTTACGAAAGATTATATCAACTAACGCCTCTATTTGTAAAGGCGTAATCCCACCAGTTGATAGCACAACATCTGAATAAGGAGCTAAAAGCTTCATATCATCTGGACTCCTTAAGGCAACAGATATAATTTTTTTTTCACTATCAGATTCTCTAATCGCTTTTAAAATATCAAGTTGTCCTGTAAAGTGATATGCATTTACTGTAAGAAAAATAATAACATCAGAAACAAATCCAATATCACTAAGCGAAAGTTTTTCTTCATCAGTGGGATTCCACGGCATAATAGACTCTTTAACCTTTTTATGATATCCCTTTTTTGTGATAACATCTTTCAAAGAAATATCATAAAAATTTACAGTATCAGACATTACAAGTCGTGCTGGATTTCCTAAAATTATCCCCAATCTCTTATTCTTGTTCAACCTTAATGGCAACATATTTTTCTCATCTTTATATCGTATTATAGCTTTTTTAGACAGATTATAAGATAATTTGTTTCCTTTTTTTATATTGAACCTTTTCTTAGTATTGGGTTTTCTAAATGATTCAGTCATTTTTGCTTTTAAAATCCTTGCTAAAGATTCGTTTATTATATCTTCGGAAATTATCCCTTTTTTTACCCTATCAGCGACAACGTCTATCGCCCACTCTTTTGAATCTGAAGCTATAATGAGATCAACTCCAGCATTAACAGCCATTTCAATAGCTTTTTCATATCCATAAACATCTTTTATTGATTTCATTACAAGATCATCAGTAATTATCAAACCTTCGAACTTTAATTTATTTCTTAGAAAAGATATCACTTTCGGTGAAATTGATGCTGGTAGATTATCTAAGGCCGTATACACTCCGTGATGCATCATTATTGCCTTTACTCCTGCTCTAATTGCCCGTTTAAATGGAACTAATTCAACATTTTCTAATCTTTCCATAGAATATTCTATAAGATCAGATTGATGATGAGTATCACGCTGAGTCAAGCGCTGGCCTGGAAAATGCTTAGCACAAGCAATTATTCCTGCCTCTTGAATCCCTTTAATAAAAGCCTCGCCCATATCAGCCACAATATTAGGTTCAGAACTAAACATACGATTATCTACTATATTAATTCCATCTTTGTGGTCATAACTTACATCTAACACAGGTGCAAAACAAACATTAATGCCAGCATATCTCAGTTCTTTTCCTACATGATTACCAATCTTATAAGCTAATTCAATATCGCCACCCAAACCTATTGCCATATTACCAGGAAAAATTGTATTTCCTCTATATACTGCAGAAAGTTGTCCCCCTTCTTGGTCAAGAGTAATAAAAAAAGGTAAATTATATTTATTTTCCTTTGCATAGGATTGAATTTTACTAGTAAGACTACGAAGTTGCTCAATATCCTCAACATTTGAACCACTAAAAAAAATTACCCCACCAAATTTATTGTCTCTGTTCATTTTTTTTAAATCTTCTGTTAAATCTTCCTTACCAACAAAATCTTGCAAAAATTTCTGAGCAATTTTTTCTCTTATTTCCATATTCTTTATTAAAGAATCTATATCATTGTACATCGAATACTCCTCTCACATAAACACGATAATATTATTAGTTCCTAATTATAGAAAAAATGCCAACAATGCAAAAAACAAAGCATTGCCTTCAACAGTTGGCTCGTTAGTAGCCCAAGACATGGGTGCATCTTGATAACATTTCATAGGAGGTAGATTATTCTTCCATAAATTCTGTAAAATTGTATCTCCACCTGAATCACCTATTGCGCCATTAGGGCCTTCTGCTACTAAACCAGGAAAACAGTGCCCCGTAACAAAAGAGGGATTATGATGTGGATGTTCAGGAGAATATTCACCAAATTTCGTAATATATGCATATCCTAAGGGATTCACACCAAGAGTATAATTTATAGTACGCTTAGCATATTGCAATAAACTATCATCTTTCAAATATTTAGAAGCCAGTGCAACATACAAAGAACGACCAAATATCAAAGCATGGGAACCCCAAATCCACGGATATTTTCCACTACGTCCATAAGCAGGAACTCCATATTTATTTTTATTCATAGCACTTTTTAATTGTGCTATATCATCAGCTAACACAGATTTTGCTTTTTCAATCAATTTAGAATCTGCTTTAGCATTATTCAAAATTTCAAACAACCCCAAAGGGTACGCTTCAGCCCACATAATATCATGATTTAAAGCATTCGCTTCATAAAAATGTTTTTCTAGATAATCTTTGGCTGTACTATCTCCAGTTAAGCGATATATAGCAGCAGCAGCATAGAATCTATTGCCTCTATCATTATCAATTGGATACTCGCCTCCTTCTTCACATTCAGGTGGATCTTTAAATCCACCAGGAGGAACCTGATCTCTATGTTTATTTAACCACGACCAAGATTTTATGGCAGCTTGTTTAAATTGTTCGGCTAATTGAGGATCGGATTTTTTATAGATACGAGCTGCCACAGCCATTGAACCAGTAAACCAAGCTGTAGAAGACGAAGTCACCCTAAAAATATATCTCTTTGCGGTTTCTTCCCATGGAAAAGCAGTATTCCCAAAATTTTGAGGTGCAACTTTATGATGAACACCACCATCTGGCTCCTGCATTCTGAGCATCCATTTCAATTCCCACAAAATCTCAGTTAAAATATCAGCTCTTTTATCTGAATGATCATCTATTTTTAAATCTAATTTATTCAACTTTGTTTTATTCTGCTCATAAGAAAACATCATACTACTGACAGCACTCCCAGCTGTAGGTATATATTTCCCATAATCTCCAGCATCGTGCCAACCACCTGTCTCATCTTTTTTAACTTCAGGTTTTTCCCAATAATAAGCATCATCCTTATGACATCCGGGATTGATATAACCCAAAGCAGGCTCTTTAACAGGAAAACCACATCGCCAGTCATAAATAGCATGTCCAACTAAGTAGAGGGGTAATTCATAAGGAGATTTACTAATTTCAAATTTGTAAGAATAATTAGTCCCTACTTTAATTCTATATTCACCTGGAATCTTTAAACTTGAAAAATCACCTACATAAATTTCATCTCCAGCATCAGGTTCAAATCCTTTATAAATCAAATCTCCTTTATACATCGATTCATATTTTTCTGTTCCATCATCGGCCAATTTAATCTTCACAACTTCAAATGCTTCAGCGTCTTTAGTGACTATCGTGTATTTCTTATCATTAATTTTATATCCTGCTTGATTCACCTTCACAGGATTTATAATTTGTACAACTTTAGAATTCAAAGCAATAATGTCCACCTTAGATTTTAGTCGGATTCCATCAACCCAAACAGTTCCTTTTTCCCCCGGCTGAAAACCAAAGTCCATTGTCTCAACATCCTTACCTGTAAAATGCTTAACACTAGCATAAGGTTCATATTTAGGAGATAATTTCAAATCGGAAAATTTAATATGTAATTCATGAAATTGTTTTGTATCCTCTTCCGTTGTAAGGTAATGATAACCAAATAAAGCCAATCCCCTTTCCCCGTACGATTGTTGTTTAGGATCTGTAACAAGAAAAGTAAAGGCAAAATGAATACCAGGTTTGTCGGCTTTAATAAAAAGACGTATTTCTTTATCAGATTGAGACCAATCCTGGACAGTGGCAAAAGTTTGTCCTACCCCTACATAAGCATCTGGATTATTCATAACATCAAAATTGATTCTTAAGGAAGCCGCGCCATCAGCCTTCACTTTTGTATCGAGAGCAATGCTAGCCTTAGTTTTAGAATCTCTGTTTTCATCAACATCAGAATAATAATACCAAACACTTCCCATATCAATTTTATCGACAAAATATTTCCCATCAAAATCTTCAATAGTCGTCATATATTCAGGGTCTTTATTGTTAGAATGCAACAAATCATAAGCCAATTTTGAAGCATTATATCCTTCTTTAGCACCTGGATCAATTCTAGGAGTGAGAAAACCATTAGTAAAAAAAAGGAAACTAACCAAACTTATTATATATAAAATATATTTTTTTCCAATCATATTCATCTCCTTTATTCTGTAAAAAAAGTTGTAAATTTTAAATCAATTCTATAGAAATTGTCAGGGAAATAATCAGATTCATCTATATAATAACCACCTTTAGTATAGATAATTTCACCATCAGGTTCAATGACATTGAATTTTGTGTATTTATAGACCCCACTTAAAGAAAGCTCTGGGAAAAAGGGGAAATTAATATTCACATAGGCATAAATAACTTGATTCACATCGGGATATTCAACACGTTTATCGTCCTGAAAAATTTTATACGCCAGATCAATAGATAAAAAACTAAAGGGCATTAAGAACAATCCGGTTTCATTAAATTTCTCATTTTTATATAAAATATCATCAGCAAAATTCTGATGCACTCCACCTTGATTTAAACCAGTCCAATTCTTCAGGATAATTCCCTGAAACAAACTGGTTCCGAATTCAACAAGATATCGATGGTTAAATGAATGTACATAACTAATATCATGGAATAAATGTGTAGAACCTTTTACCCAGAAATAATTAAAAAATTTATATTGTAAAAACACATCAACCCCTTGCTGATCATCATAATAATTATTATATTTTTCATAATTTATCTGTTGAAAAGATGTGCCCACATGGTGAAACTCAGAATACAACTTATTCGGTGGTTCAGGAAAATCCGAGCTCATCCAAGATAAGAGGGCTTTTGTATATTGGAGACTCTTCAATCCACTATCAAGATAAGAATATTCAATTCCTGTACTCCAGAACAAATATCCAGGCTGAAACAAAAATTTTAAATGTAAAATGTTCTTATCAGAAAAAATAGGTGATGATGAGATGGGCCCGTTCACATAATATTTTAATTGTGCAGAATCTAAAACAGAAGAAGCATAATCATTTTCATATAATTTTGTATAATCACTATAGAATCTGATACCAGGAGTTTTCTTATCATAATTATAATTTACACTAATATTAAAAGCATACATGTCAGAAGAGCGAACTTTCTCATTAATATATTTTGTTTTATCAATAAATTGCTCTCCAATTGTACTACGAAAAGAAAGAGTAAGAGCTTCGTGTATAAAAGGAATATACTGGCCTACAAAAAAATAATTGCCAATTTTATCATAAGCCAAAAATCCATCATACTCAAAACCATGAACTTCATCTAATTCTTTTTTAAAATTTAGACCTGAATAATTATAACCATCAGATGCAAAATAGGGGGACAGGTTAATCCATAAATCGCCTGCTATAATTTGAGAAGCAAAAGGTAGTCCATTGTCAATCGAAAAAGACCAACCTTCTAAGGCTAACACATTATTATAATTAGTTGTCGGTTTCGCAAAAGGAATAATCAAATCCCATGGAGTAGCACGCGCATCAAATTTTTCCCTATAAGACATCCATCCACCAACATTATATCGCGGAGACTTCAAATCAACTCCGACTTTAATTTTTTTTGTGATATTATATTTAAATCTCAGCATAGGGTGAATAACAGCATAATAGCCAATCTCAGGATCATGGTAGTAACGCGAAACAATAGACATAGTGGGGATCAACCTTGTAATATCATTACTGTTCAATTTAGCATTAACTGTTGAGTCAAAAATTATAAAAAAACTAGATAACAGTAATAAACAAAATATAAATATTTTTTTCATCAATATCTCCTCTACTTCAGAATTACTTTTTATATTTTATAAATTTAATATCATCCACCCAGCATTTTCCTGAATAAGGTATTTCCAGCAAATTACCGGCATAAGAAATGGCTACTTCTAAAGAAGACAAACTACTTAAATCTACAGGGCATAAAAATCTTTTTAAGGGAATATGTAATTCAAATTCTTGTTTGTGAAGCAGAATATCGTTATTAGCATAAGTCCATTTTCTATTTTTTGAATCGACCAAATTAATGGAAAATTGTCCACCATAACCACCACTAATAACTTTAATACTAAGCGCATCATAATCTCTCACATCATTGATCGACAACATTTTATTCATAGCCAGCCAGATTCTATCATCATTTATAGTAGTAAAGCTATAATCAATTTCACAAACGATATTATCATCTAAATAAGGCACAGGTTTAATATAAATACGTCCATACGTACCTGAACCGAACCACCAATTATCATAATTTACACCTTTCTGAAAATCATCTACAACAAACTCTTTTGCAATTTTATTTTTAACCTTGATGGATTTCGCATCATCCTTTGCTGAAGATTCTATATTTTTTTTCTCCTCTAAAGCTGTTGAAACAGAGGCATCTTTCATAGATTCATTTGTCATAGTTCCATTTGTAGTTTGCGAGAAAACAGAAATGACAAAAATAAAAGAAAGAACTAAAAAGAGACTGATAGATATTTTTGAATTTTTCATAAGAGACCTCGCTTTATAAAATAAACTGTACTGAAGCGATAGCATAACCGCCCAATGCTTGATTAAACACATACGCTAAATCCAATCCGAAATTATCAAATTTAAATCCTAAGCCACTATTCAATGAAAAAGATAGCATTTTAGACGGCTGTATTATAGCTCCACCAGCACGTAAAACAAAAAACTTATATAAAAGTTTAGACTCAATTCCAGCAGAATATTTTTTTTCAAGAACATTAACTCCAATATTAAGCAACCCGACTTTACGTAATTTTATACCAATCGCAGGAACCAAAGTAATATCCTGAGACTGAGTATCAAATTGAAAATCTGTAGCTAAATTTATCTGCAATTTTGTTGATGCCTGATATAAAATATCCACACCTGCATCAGGAGAAATATATCTATATGCGTGTGACAACGAAGAATTTATGTATTTGTCCCTCAAAATAGCGCCCACGCCGACAAGCAAAGAGGTTTTTTTAAGAATAGCATCAAACCTTTTACTAAGATTCAATCCAATTTTTGTATTGCCATAAATATTCCCAGCTTGAATAGAATCATAATATAAACCAAAATTTACAAACGATAAAGATTGTTTATACCCAAATTTCATAGCTGTCAAATTTGCAGCATTATAGGGATTCTGATAAGAAAGCACAATATCATTTTTATCATCAGCAGACAAACGGGCAGGATTATACCAATTAGCAATAGCCCCCTCAGCACTGGCAGATAAAGATCCTGCCATAGAAGAGCCTTTGGCATCGTCAAAAGCAAAAGCAGATACTCCCAATAATAATGAAATTAGAAAAACCAAAATAATTTTTTTCATATCTTAACCTCTCCTTTTAATTCAAAGCCAAACCTAATTTTTTAACAACCTTATTTCCAAAATTATCAGAAAATTTTACTTTTAAAATGTATAATCCTTCTTTAAAAACATTACCATTGTCATCATTTTTCTGAATTATTTTAGAAACAACCGAGCTATTCTCATCAAGTTTCATAGATAATTGTTTCAGAAGACCACCGCTTAAATCAGTAATTGAAATATCTAAATTGCCTTTTACATCTGAACGATTAAAAAATAATTCTAAATTAAAAGTATCCGTCATTGTATCACTGTATTGAACATTTAAAAGACGCAATGCATCTTGCGCATCATAAATACCATTATGATTAGAATCGATTGGTAACATTCCCATAGCAAATTCAGATTCAGTCAAAAAATAAACATCATCTATTAAAAAATTTCCTTTCACATTGGGATCTGAAACAAAAAAAGTTATTCCATCCACTGCATCCACATTAAAAGTATTTTCCCCTGCAAAACCAAAGGCTGAGGCACCTTCTGCCTTCCATGTTGTATTAGACATTGTATCGGCTTTGGTCATTTGTGCAAATGGGACCATTATCAATTGCCAGACATTAGGGGAATTTATATGACAATCATATTTATAACTTTCCAGCCAAATTTGACCTTTTGCATCTTCCGCTTGAAATTGAAAATTAGAAACAGCATCCGACTTAACATAAAATCCAATTCCATAATACTGACTTAAATCCACAATTTTGTTTGAACCATCAGGGGCTTCACCTAAAGAGGCGCCTAAAGCCCCATAAGGAGACTGATATAATCCGACATCTTTAAATTCCGAAATAACAAGATCCATATACATACTAAAACAGTAAGAAGAACCATTAGCACCTCCATACACTGGCAAAGCAGCATCTTCCGATCCAGGTACGACTAAAGTTCCCTGCTTAATCCCATCGCCATTAAAATCATATATTTGTGATGTATCTTCATCAGCATCACTCATCGTATACCAGACACCTTTAAAGTTATTGAATTCATCACCATCTTCAAAGTTGTCAAACAAAAAGTAAGCCGAAGCTGATGAAATATAAAAGAAAAAAATAAAAAGAAATATAAATTTTAAATTTTTCATAATTCATCCTTTAAAGTTGATATTTTAAAGTTATAGTATAGGAAGAATCCACACTTTGAAATGAATAATTGACGTCTACTACAAAACCAAATTTATTAATGCCAATGCCGACAGATTTCTCTCCTGTGCTTAATTTATAACCAAACATAACTTTTAAAAATTTTGCATATTCATAAGAAGCACTAGCAGAATATTTTGCAGAAATTTTTTCAATGTATGAAGAAGCATCAAGATTTAAAATAATGTTATTATTTTGAAAATTAGCAATATATGCAAGAGCTGCATTGACAGTTGTCGGTAATTTAAAAGTAGTTCCATCAAATTTACCTTGACCAAAATTTTCAACAGTTAAGGCAATAGGAAAACTTGAGACAAAGTTCAAATTTAATCCCCCATCAAGAGCATAAGCAGAAGATTTAAAAGTATACGTAGTACTGCTTAAATATCTACCTTTTAAACCTAAAATAATCATTCTTTTATAAATTTTGTAAGCATATCCAACTCCAACCAAATAATCCTTAAAAGTTGCAGTATCATAAACAGTCGTATCATTCATTAAAGGCAAATCAGGACTTGCAAAATAATCTATTGACAAAGCAACAGCTCCTAATTTTGGCATATTCATACCAAATTTAAAATTAAACAGATTCATTTCTGCAAAATATTTAGTATAAGAAAAAGACAATACCTTATTCTTTATTTCACTTAATCCCGTAGGATTCAAATCAAAGGCAGACAAACCTTTAATTGAAGCTCTTCCACTTTCTTCCATAGCCATAACTTGGGCATCATTTTTTATTAAAAGCTTATAGCCTGAAGTTAAAGTAGCTGCGAAAACACTTGAAACAAAAAAAACAGTTAAGAATAATCCTAAAATAATTAATTTTTTCATCAAAAAACCTCCTGTTTATTATCTAATAATTAAAATTCTGCTAATTTTTTTCTCATTCCCAACCTGCACTTTTACAAGATAAATACCTGCACCTACAGGATCTCCATACCCATTTTTTCCATCCCACTCATAAGAGAGAATACCACTAACCGGAATAGCAATATTGTGTTCAAATATTAATTGTCCACTGACACTATATATATCAAGTTTAGCTAAAGCAGGGGAATTATAATCCATATCAACTTTTGATTTATAAAAAATTGTTGCAGCTGCATTAGGATCATCTTTAAAATTTAAAAGATTATTATGAATAATTACTTTCCCAATATCTTTATCAGAAACATATCCCACAGAATAGACTTTAGTTACAGTAGAAATTCCAGCATCATTATCATACACCTTCACTGTAACAATGATATTTCCTGAACTTAAAGATGAGGCATCATAGTTGTAAGTGAATTTTCCTCCTACCTCAGCAGTCATATTAGCAGTGATTGTAGAATGGTTCTGCGTATTACTCACAATCGCAACTACTTTTGAAAGCCCTGCTGAATAAGAGGCAGAAACAGAAATAGGCAAAACTCCACTGGCAATAGACCCAAAATCTTCGATCTTCACATTAGGAGGAGTCCCGGCTTCTAATTGAATATTATCAAATTGTGCCCAATTCGTATGAGGACTATCCACATATCCTGAAGTCAGATAAAAAGACTCAATTTTAGAATAATCAATAGGAGCATTAGGATATCCTTCTTCAAGAAACCATGATTGCAAAGCTAATTTAGAATGAGGAATAGTCACATGTTCCCAGTTTGTACTCGTGGCTATATATGTATACAAATATTGATATAAGAAGTCATTCGTACCGCCAGGGCCTTCCCCTGTAGAGGAATCATTATCATTATAATGATACGCACGATTTGTGATTGAATAGCCAAGAGAAAACTGCATACCGACTTTAGATGGTTTAACCCAGAAAGATAATTGTCTGTAACCATAAACACTAGAAGGCATACTTCTTGTTGATTCCATCCAGCCTGTAGAGTCATTAGCACAATAAAATCCGACATTCATGAATTGACTGGCATTCAAGTCGGAATTTGTTCCTAAAGAATTTCCCATCCATGCATCAGGAAGACCTGCGGAATCTACGGCCCAACCTGAAAGAGAACTACTATAACTTTCAAAATCATCCAGAATATAAGTTAATGTTGAATCTAAAGCTCTGAATCCGCTTATAGAACTCCAATCTCCCCAGGAGGAACCATTATTAGTACTGCTGCGAACTCGCCAAAAAAACATTCCATCTTCACTAATGGACAAAACAGTGGAAGTACTGGAAAGATTTTTTGGGAAACTGGAGATATGACTAGAAAAATCATTAACAGAAGAAACATCTATTTGATACAAATTAATATTTGTGTAAGCATTAGTCCAATGTAAAACAACAAAATGAGAAGATGTATCAACAGTGCTCCCGCTTGCAGGAGAAAGCAATGTGGTTAAAAGTTCAGGCACTAAAAATTTAATATCATCTACCCAAAAAGAATGAAATTGCTGATTTCCAGCTTCAGGAGCATCTTCAGTAAAATTAATACCAAGAACTTCAGTAACCGCTGTTGTAAAAGGGACAAAATTCCCCCAACCTGCTTGCTGAAAGGTACTATCATCAACTGGCAAAATGATATGTTGCCAGTTTGTAGTAACAGTAAAAGATGCAGTATAAATATCATCTGCATAAGTAGTTGATGCATTAGGAGGAATCAGAGATACTTTTAAAGTCAAATTTTGTGCACCCTTAATCCAAAAATCTATAGTCTGTCCACTTAAATCATGTCTCACAATTTCATTACTACTGAAATAGGAATCTAATTCCCAATAGGCCCATTCACCTGCACCGCTATCACTGACACCTAAAGTATAAGAAGTGTGCATACACTTAAATCCTTCATGGGCATTAGAAGTGATCTCTAATAAAGTTGTGGCAGAATGTTTAGCAGTAGTGAAACTACCACCACTATCGTCAGAACAATACCATGAGCCGCCAAAATTATTATTTGCAATATTGGTAGGGTTGTAGGGATCATCAGTAAAATAATCATTTGTTTCAAATGAGTCTAAAGTATTAGTTTGAATGGCAAAACCATCTACGCTCACCACCAAAATACTCAAAATAAAAAAACTTAAAAATATCTTTTTCATATAAAACCCCTTGGTTATTTATAAATAACCCGTGTTATTTTTGCAAAATAATCATTTTTAAATTGAATTATATAAACCCCTGGTCCGACATCTTTACCTGCACTGTCTTTACCATCCCATGTTCCTGTAAACATACCATTTGTAGCATCCAAATTTTTTTCATAAAGTTTAGTGCCGTCTAAGGCAAATACCATCATCAAAGTAGAAGATTTGCTTATATCTTTCAAAATATCATTATTCACTTTATATTTGACAACAACAGCATTTCCTTTTGTAAACAAGGTATTAAAACTCTGAATTTTTCCCTGCTCAACAACAGAAGAGGTTTGAGTACTAAGATTAGTCAGACCAACGTAATCAGAAGATATATTTTTCTGCATATTCGTTCGATATGTGTAGATCCAATCCCAAAAATCAGGACCATCTGAGGTATTGTTATAATATCCGTCATCAGAAACCCCTATTTGCCAAATTGCCAAATTAACACCTTTTGCATAATCATTAATTTCATTAATATGATCCCTCATAGAAGTTCCAATACCTCCATAAGTTGTATCACCCCAACTTGGTTTTTCAATGATTCCCATATTAATTTTTTTTATATCAACTCCAGCAGTAATGGCTGTATATTTAATCAAAGAATATTTATGAGAAGAAGCAGGAGAATACCATTGTTCAATACCACCTGCACCTTCATAAGCAGTATCATAAGCCATAATATTGAGGTAATCAATGGAATCTGCTATTTCAGACCAATAAGTGTTATTAGGATGACCATAGCTATTATCAGGATAAGAACAAATAGCTAACTCTTTTCCTACGGCATGTAATCGAATTGCTAATTCTTTAATAAAAGCAATATATCCAGCTTTACCTTCTGGATCAACATCAGGTTCCATCTCCCCTTCATAATCAATATCAATTCCTGCAAACCCATTACTTAATATTGATTTATTCGTTGCTAAAGCAACCAAAGCATCAATATGGGCAGATTTATTATTGAGAAAAGCACTTTTCGCAATATTCCAATCCCATATATTATTAATATTATTATTAATAGTAGCAAAAATTTTATAATTATTAGTTGAAATACCATCAGGGCTGGTAATTTTATAATTTTGTGCTTGCAACATTTTTAATACATTTGTCGCACCTAAATCTGCAAAAGCCACATGCCCATTATTTGAACAAATATAAACATCCACTCCTATGTGGGTAACTATAGCAGACGCACCTACATCATCATTATTAGCTACTACATATAAGCTATTAGAAATTTCTGTGAACGACCCACTATCATAATAAGGTACCCAGCCCCATATAACAGGAGTTCGACTATACAAAATAGATGATGTTAATAAAATCAAACTCAGAAAAAAAATAATTTTATTTTTCATAATAAACCTCTATCAATTATTTGCTATGTTCTTTTTTTATAGCCTTATCAACATTTTCATCCATTTTACGAATAACGACATCAATTGGTTCCATACCATTCATTAATTTGTCGATCTCAGGATCAATATATTTTTCCTGAATTTCAGTCCACGAAGCCAAAAAAGGATAATAAACATTATTATATTTTAAAGCTTTATTTAACATGGCTTTATTTTTTGGTTTGGATGTTGTATCCAGCTTCCAAGCTGGTCCTTCAGCAATAATCCTGTTAGCAGGCACAGCCAATCCTGTCTTTGCTAAAATTTTTTGTCCTTCATCCCCTGCCAAAACTTTCACTAATTCCCAAGCTTTCTGTTTATTTTTACTAGATTTTAAAATAGCATATCCAGTTCCTCCAATTTCAGTAGCAATTCCTTTTCCTTTCTTAGATTGCGGCCACATAGCAATATCCCAATCCAAATTGTCATCTAACCGTAGAGTCGGAGCTAACCAAATACCACTACCAAGCATAGCCACTCTGCCCATTTTAAATAATTCAACTTCACCACTATCTAATTTATTTAAAGCTTTAAAATCTGGTGAAACTTTATATTTGTAAGATAAATCATAGTAAAACTGTAACCCCTCTTTAAATTCACGCCTACCAATGGCACTTTTTGTAGGATGAGCTTCATTATCAACAAAATGTCCACCAGCATTATAAATAAAATTATCCCAGAAACCTGTTAAAAAACCATAAACTTGAACAGTCCCATCAGGAGCTCTTCGAGTTAATTTTTTAGCAGTGTCTACAAATTCAGTATAATCCCAATCATCTTTAGGAAAAGCTAAACCAGCTTGTTGAAATAATGCTTTATTATAATAAACACATGCAACTGCAGAAATATCACGTGGAATTACGTACAATTGTCCATTATAAGAAAAATTGTCTACAATAGTTTTATAATATTTGTTAATGTTAAAATTTTTATCAGCAGCAACATATTGAGTTAAAGGTTCAAGTACGTCACGCTTAACAAAATTAGGGAAAAAGGTGCTTTCACAAGCAATAACATCAGGGGCAGTATCACCTGCAATTTCAGTTTCTAATTTACTCATATAACTGTCCCAAGGAATATGTTCAATTTCAACTTTAAAATCAGGCTGAGCTCGTTTTTCCCAAGCATCTATTGTATCAGTTATAATTTTTAACTCTTCAGGAGTACCCCACACGGCAAGATGAATTTTTTCCAGTCTACTTGTTTTGGAACAACCTGCAAAAAAGAAAAAACTGGATCCAAGTAAAAATAAAACTAAAGTAAAACGAAAAAATCGCATTCCCAATGTTCTAAAAAACATAATAAACTCCTTTTATTAATTAGTATCTTACGCTAACTAATATAACTTTTTTTTTACTAAAGTCAAGCAAAAAAAATTATTTTTTTTAATACTGCCATAAAAAACATAATACTGATAAGTTGTCCGAAAATAAAAAATTACAGGAACAACCTATTACTAAAAACTTTCATAAATATACTTAATTTACCAACTAATTGGTGCTTAACTATAAATTCAGACTTCCCCAGCCCGTTAATTGGGCTCCTATCATTTTCTAAAAACTAAAATCCCACAGTAAGAGATACTTGCATAATATTACCCAAATCTGCCATAGGTAGCCAGGTTACATCTGCCTTCATATCATTCACTAAGAGATTCTCTATTTTTCCTCCTAACCCAACACTTAATCCTTTCGTCCCACCTAAGACATTTCCTGCTGTCTCTACTCTATATCCTACTCGTACATATAAAGCATCTCTATAACCATATTCTGCACCAACATTCACATAAGGGGAATCATCTACCATGATATCACTGCTTACCATAGCATTAATACTATTATCTTTCATCACATACTTATAATTAGCGCCTATCTGATAAGTCATTGGCATGAGGTCTGATATATCGCCAAAGGCAATACCTAAATTCTTAGCTACCATGCCTACAGTCAATCCATTTACTCCTGGAATGCCCATTTGTCCACCTATATCAACTGTGGCTCCTGTGCTTTGATAACCAAATATGCTTTTTGTGATAAATCGAATAGCTCCACCTAGATGAATTTTCCCTAATTTCATAGCATAACCGCCACTTAAAGCTAAATCATAACTTCCATTTTTTAAATTATCTTGTACTGCTCCTACATTGTCTACTGAACCCTCACTTACATACGTCACACTTCCTGCTACTCGGCCTAATTTACTTATTAATAGAGGCATACCAAAACCTACATAAATATACTGCATATTTGCTAGCCAATGATTATATGTGAGCATAGCTTCTCTGCCTTTTATTGAATTGAGGCCTGCTGGATTCCAATAAAGACTATCTACACCTGAAACTGTACTTAAAACTGCTCCTGATAAACTATTACCACGAGCATCTGCTCCTATCTTTAAAAACTGCATTCCTGCTGTTCCTGATGCCTGTAAATACCCCACGCTTACAAACAAAACCAATAATACGAGAATAATTTTTTTCATACTCTTCTCCTTTTTTTATTAACAATCTATATTAACCATCCTAAAGAGCATTATAACCACGCCA
>Ga0114934_10000709_pt1 | contig 21176 bp, 23 predicted proteins | sample 4SBtaG_2_FD_99695 | JGI IMG/M metagenome (GOLD analysis project Ga0114934, IMG submission 99695) | Deep subsurface microbial communities from Kolumbo volcano to uncover new lineages of life (NeLLi) - 4SBTROV10_white metaG | ecosystem: Environmental > Aquatic > Marine > Volcanic ...
ACGATTAACAAACTTGCTCGTAATATGCGCCGCGTATTTGATTATCTGAGAATGACTAAAAATTCTCAACCACCACGAATGAAATCCTCGTGTCAAGAAGTTTAGAACCGTTTCGCCGTGTGCGCCCATTATTGTGGGTGTGAAAGTTACATTTCCTGTGTTAGGACACACTATCACAATTTACTAGCCCATAAAATTATGTATTTTTTCTTGCGGGAGCATTGAGTCTGGTTGTTCAGCAGGTTGTGTGCAAATTTTTGATATATTTGCTACGATTTATAGCTCTATGTAAACTTAATCCGAAATATTTATATCCCGGGGAACGCGAGCCAACAAAGCTTTGATTTGATACGATTGAGTGGAAACAATGAATCCATGGCCGTGCTTGCTGCCAATTCCATGTTAGAATCAGTAGTCACACATTGGTGTGAGAAAAGTGTTGCTCTTTTTACTGAAACGACAAAGTATTTGAAGTTTAAAATCATGCGCCCGTAGCTCAGCTGGATAGAGTGTCGGCCTCCGAAGCCGAAGGTCACAGGTTCGACTCCTGTCGGGCGCGCCATCTTTCTTGCTTAGCGTGTTTAAAGATAGCTTAGGTTCATAAGTAAATATATGTCTTGGATGCTGTTTGGGAAAAGCAGGAAATCGAAGATTAAATACACTTAATTCGCTAATATCGAATTAATATCTGAAAATGAATGGCTAATATTAATTCATAAGTATATGAGAATTGGATTGGCGGCAGGCGGTATAACTCTACATAATTTATGTGGTGGATTGGTTATATAACCTTAGGCGACTAAAGATATATACAGTTCGCAAAACTTTTTAAGGTTACTTGATCGCTACAGTAGCAGGGACTTTTATTAGGGATCTTACGATATTTCTGGAGAAAGGGGTTACGCATTCATCGGTTATTTTGGTGCCAGTTTCTCCTGTGACAATTTTTGTAGCCATCAATTGGCCTGGAGGGCAAGTATCAGCGAGTTGTAAAATTTCTTTTTTGTTTTTCAATTGACCTTTTGCCAAAGTTTGATTGGAATCGGCGTCTTTTTCTTTTAATTCTGCGGTTGTACTCTTCGTTGTATTTGATGCTGTGTCGTTTTTGTGGCTATTTACTGCGCATCCGAACGTTACCCAAATGATTGTAAAACAGACAATAAAGATATTTTTCATTTTCAACTCCGTAATAGTTATAAGTTTCTATAAATAATTTAAACCTTAGTATCTATTCAGTTTTTTGTATATGTCCAATTGAATATATACGGCATTCTCAAGTAGTTTCTATTCGAACTCTTGTAGCAGGTGGTGAATTAACCAACTACCTGTACCTTGCGTAAAATATTTTTTGAGTCGCTACCCATAGTTTTCTAAATATAGCAGTAGCCTATGTCTTAATTTTGTGACCGAATTCCCATAATGAAAATATTCCAGAATTACAGGTACTATACGGTTGCATTTGTATGAATATGGTGGCGAATTCTATATGAATATTTAATATCTTTCCAACTATTTTCTAAGCCAATATTATTGTTAGTATCGCCTCCCTTATATTCTAGCCATGTTTGTAGTTTTCGCTGAATATTTATTTAAAATGTGGTAAAAGGCATCATCGGTAATGTGTTATTTCGCTTGTTATTGTGTGAGCGTACCAGTACTCCGTTCAGGTTGTATTGGAGCACAGGTTTTGTTGAGAGGTGCTCTGGCAGGCGAGTGAGCACAACGACGCAGATGGCCGTTTACCGACTGATGTAGCTGTCAATACAACCTGGATGCAGTAATAGTTTTTGCATTAAGTTTTCTAACAACAACTCAATCGATGATCCTAATCATGCAATTCAAGTCACTATCAATTCGCTTTTGTTTTTTACTGTTGCTGACATTCGTTTGTAACCAGAATGCTTTTGCCCATGGTGGCGTCATGTTGGAGGAGGATATTTGTATAATTCAAATTGGCTACCTAAAGGCACACTTTACCGTTTACCAGGCAGAGACGAGTCCAGATGAGGAATTTTGTGAAGATTTACCTGATTCAAATTCAACAGTTTTCGTTCTGGAATTTCTGCGGAAAAAATTACATGGGATTTCGATTGATTTTCGAATTATCAAAGATGTTGGGGAATTAGGACCTTATACACAATGGAAAGATATTGAAAAGTTCGGGGATATTGAAAAGTACACTGTATTGTACCAGCCGCCTGTGTCGCAGAATGGCCCTGTGTATCGGGCTGAGTATACTTTTGACGAGCCTGGGCTTTATATTGGAATCGTAACGGCTAAACACCCGACTAAGGAGTTAATGTATCGGGCTGTCTTTCCGTTTGAGGTCGGTGGAAGGTCAGATTTTGGCTATTTGCCTCTACTGATCTTTTTCGCTTTGTTGGTTGAGTTGTACTATTTATACAGCAACGGTGCGCTACAGGGTTGGTTGCGAAAATTAGTCAGAGATTGATGAGTTTGTTGGTTTGGATTTAGAGCTATGGTACTGCAAACGATAAGGCGTATCTCGGTGGCCAAATGGTGCGCGCCTTAGATGGTAAAGCTCAATGAGCCGGTGTCGGTATTGCAGATTATCTATACCCGGTAGCTACAAAAGCCTACCGGGTGATTAGTATGAATCGACTAAGGTCTAAGGCTTAAATTCTTTATGTGGTACTTCAAAATCGATTCCTTTCAGCATGATTTTCCAGTAAAGGAATGGGAAGAAATAACGTTTCATTAACCAGTAGCTATAGCGCTGTTTGGTGGGATCTAACGGAAATGACGGAGCCACTTTACCGCCGTAACAGAATTCTGCCAGCATAACCGATTTTTTGCTGGTTACCAGTGGGCAGGCACCGTAGCCGTCGTAGTCTTTTGCCAAGTCCGCATTGTTGATTTTTGCTACCAGGTTACGGGCAACGATAGGTGCCTGCATACGGGCGGCTGCCGCTGTTTTTGCATTGGGTGTATTGGTTGCGTCTCCCAACCCGAAAACATTCTCGTATTTTTTATGCTGTAAAGTTTCCGGATCTACATCGACCCATCCACCCGCGTCACTCACCGGGCTGCCTTTCAGAAAATCAGGTGCACTCTGAGGTGGAGTGATATGAATCATATCAAATGGCTTGGAGACGCGGCTTTTTTTGCCGTCCGCGTCTTCAACTTCAAATACGGCTTGCTTGGCGCTACCGTCAATAGCCACCAGTGTGCTCTTAAAGCTCGCATCGATACCGTAGTTCGCGACAACGCCTTTCAGTGCCTCGGCAAATAGAGGTACTCCGAACATTGCGGGTAGCGAGGTGTTAAAATTGATTGATGCGGAAATATTGTTTTTCTTAAAATGATCCGCAGCCATATACATGATTTTTTGCGGCGCCCCGGCACATTTTATCGGCATGGGCGGTTGCGTAAATAAGGCATTACCACCCTGGAAATTTTGAATGCATTCCCAGGTATAGTTTGCGTATTCGAGTAAGTAGTTGCTGCACACGCCATTTTTACCCAGAGTGTCTTCGAGGCCGTCGATTTTCGACCAATCCAGCTGGATACCCGGGCATACGATCAGGTAGTCATATTCTACTGAATCGCCGCCGCTGAGTTTTAAGCAATTATTGTCCGGATCAAAGCTTTCTACAGCATCCTGAATCCAGTTCGTGCCTTTGGGAATACATGCGCTTTCAGACATTTGTGTGGCATCCGGGCTGTATTCTCCGCCACCGACCAGCGTAAATGCGGGTTGATAATAATGGGTATCGGACGGATCGATAATGCCGATATCCAAAGATTTATCTTTGCGTATAAGTGATGCAGCGACGGCAATCCCTGCGGATCCGCCACCAACGACAACGATTTGATGTTTCATAATTCCTCCTGGATATAAAAATATGCATATTAGTTATAAAGGAACTGAAATGCAACATTAAAGCATAATATTCAGTGACTTCAGTTCTATGAATCTTTTGGCTTTCCAAGTCGCTCGGCTAAAAATAGCGTCGCTTCAAGAGTATAGTAGCTTAAGTAATTTACAAACGGCATTTTAAATTTACCAAACAGCTTGGTTTTCTGTTTGTCTTCGGCGTTGAATAACTGATACATAATTTACCATACGCCAATTTTCACGATTTAATTACAAAAAGAAATCCCATGAAAACCCGTTGTTTGTTTTTATGCTCAATCCTTGCTTAGAGATAATGGTCAATCAGCAATACTGCAAACAAAATCATTAAGTAGACAATAGAAAAACCAAATGTTTTCATGGCGATTCGGTCGTCGCGGGTTTTTAGCAGCACAATGGAATAATACAGAAAAATACTGTTCAGTGCTAAGGCTCCGATAAGATAAAAACTCCCACTCATATGAGTGAGATAAGGTAACAACGTGACTATTACTAACAGTATGGTATAAAAAACAATATGAAGCCGTGTAAAATCAGCTCCGTGGGTAACCGGTAGCATGGGAATGTTGGCATTGCTGTATTCTTTTTGCTTGGCGACGGCTAATGCCCAAAAATGTGGTGGCGTCCAGACAAACACGATAAGGAACAATAGCAGAGCGTGAGGATGAACTGTCCCGGTGACTGCACACCAGCCCAAGACCGGAGGCGCTGCCCCGGCTGCACCACCGATAACAATATTTTGTGGTGTGGCATGTTTTAAATAGACTGTATAGATCAGGGCGTATCCAATCAGGGAACAAAATGTCAAAACGGCAGTCAGTGTATTCACGAACAGTACAAGTAACAGCATGGAAGTGACGCCGAGTGTTCCAGCAAACCATATGACCTGACGGGCGTCCAACTGGCCGCTGGGTAAAGGACGATTTTTGGTGCGTCCCATAGTTGCGTCTGCGTTGCGGTCGAGAAAATGATTAAACGCCGCAGCTGAAGCAGCTGCCAGGCCTATGCCCAGGGTTCCAAATATAAGGGGTTTCAGGGGAACCATGTAAGGAACCGAAAGAAACATACCTATGACAGCGGTAAACACGATCAGAGTGACAACTTTGGGTTTACAGAGAACTATATAATTGTTCCAGACCGGTAGTTCCTTGGATTCGTTTAGTGTACTTGCTTTCATATAAAAGCCATTCATCGTTTACAATAGCGACGAAACAAAATCGCCGGGTTTTCAGGCAGATTAATCCACATATTTATCAGAGAGAGATATGAGATTTATTTTTTGCAGTGTAATAGCAGTCTTTTACCTAATTTTAAGTGTTGCAGTTGCTGAGCCTAGTGTACACGAATATACACTTAAAAATGGCTTAAAAGTTCTTGTTAAAGAGGATCATCGTGCTCCAGTGGTTGTATCGCAAGTATGGTACAAAGTGGGTTCCAGCTACGAATACGGAGGAATCACCGGTATTTCCCACATATTGGAGCATATGATGTTCAAAGGTACGAAGACATTGAAGCCTGGAGATTTCTCCCGAATTATTGCCGAAAATGGTGGCCGCGAGAACGCATTTACAGGCCGCGATTATACTGCTTATTTTCAACGTCTGGAGAATTCAAGGTTAAAAGTGAGTTTTAAATTAGAAGCTGACCGTATGCGTAATCTCCAATTGTTGGAGGACGAATTCGAAAAAGAACGCAAGGTTGTCCAGGAAGAACGGCGACTGCGAACAGATGATAAACCTCGTTCCAAGACCTTCGAGTTTTTTCAGGCGACCGCTTTCACCAACGGTGGTTATAAAAACCCTGTAATAGGTTGGCCTGATGATATCCAACAGATGACAGTCACTGATTTACAGCAGTGGTACCAGAAGTGGTATGCCCCAAATAATGCAACTGTGGTGGTAGCGGGTGACGTTGATGCGGAGCAAGTATTTGCTCTTGCTGAAGAATATTTCGGTTTTCTTCAGGCGGGGACGCTCACAAAAGTAAAACCCAGAGTAGAGGTGCAACAGACAGGGGTGCGACGCATTACTGTTAAACTACCTGCGCAACTTCCTTATTTAATTATGGGCTATAAGGTTCCTGTCTTGAATACCATAGACAATGAGAAAGACGCTTATGCGCTTGAGGTGCTGGCCGGTATTCTTGATGGTGGAAGTAGCGCCCGGCTGGCCAGCCGCCTGGTTCGAGGCAAACAAATTGCTGTGAGTGCAAGTGCGAGTTATGACCTGTATGCCCGTCTTCGCTCTATGTTTATGATAAACGCAAGCCCAACCCGAGAGCAGTCTGCTGCGCAGTTGGAAAAAGCCTTGCTGGAGGAGGTTCAACTGCTACAGACACAAACGGTAACTGAAGAAGAATTAGATCGTGTTAAAGCTCAGGTTCTGGCCAATGATACTTACGAAAAAGATTCGATATTTTATCAGGCAATGCAGATTGGGACATTAGAAACAGTTGGGTTGGGTTGGCAAAAGGCGGATGAATATGTTGATCGAATTAACCACGTAAGCGCACAGGATGTAATGGAAAGCGCGCAAAAATATTTACTTGTAGATAAACTTTCGGTTGCCTATCTGGATCCCTTGCCTCTGGAGAAAAGCAAGCCAACCCCACCGGTGACAGGAGGCCGCCATGCGCATTAATTTTGTTTTGTTATCGTTGATTTATGTACTCTGCACAGGAATTGTTTACGCTGGGCCGAATATACAGCATTGGACACAGGAGAATGGAGCGAGAGTCTATTATGTGGAAGCTAAAGGCCTGCCGCTGGTTGATATTCAACTGGTTTTTGATGCCGGTAGTGCTCGAGATGGAGATCGTTTTGGAATAGCGACTATGACCTCCATATTGTTGGATAAGGGCGCTGGCGAATGGAATGTAGAACAAATCGCACAACGCCTGGAAGGCGTAGGTGCCAGGTTGGACACAAGTGTATCCAGAGATTCTGCATCCTTAAGTTTACGCAGTCTGACTCAGCCTCGGATCCTTGATGTTGCTTTGGATACTGCTGCTAAAATCATTAGCGATCCAAAATTTGATCAGGCTGATTTTGAACGTGAAAAAAATCGGGTATTGACGGCCATCCATCGACAAAAAGAATCTCCTGCGGCTTTGGCTAAGATGACTTATTTTAACCGACTGTATGGTGACCATCCCTACGCCCATCCATCCATCGGTGTTGATGAAACGGTATCGGCATTGAAGCGAGAGGATATCTTAAGTTTTTTTAATGAGTATTATGTTTCCCGTAATACTATGGTAGTTATCGTTGGTGACGTCAACAGGGCTCAGGCCGAGCTCATTTCTGAACATCTAACCGCGGGTATGAAAGCGGGAAAGAAACCAGCCGGAATACCGGTGGTTGGTTATGATAAAAAACAGAACTCTGAATTCATTCAATTTTCCTCAACCCAGACTCATATCTATTCAGGCATGCCGGCTTTGAAACGCGGGGATGCGAATTATTTTGCGTTATATGTGGGTAACCACATACTGGGTGGTAGTGGTCTGGTATCCAGAATTAGTGAAGAAATCCGTGAGAAACGGGGTTTAGCTTACAGTTCACACAGTTATTTTTCACCGTTGAAGCAACAAGGGCCTTTTACCATGGGCCTGCAGACCCGCAATGATCAGGCAACGCAAGCTCTTGAGGTGTTAAATCAAACGCTTGACGAATTTATTCAAAAAGGTCCCAGTGAGAAAGAGCTGGAATCGGCCAAGAAGAATATTACAGGTGGCTTTGTACTGCGTTTCGACAGTAACACTAAAGTTGCCGATTATGTGGCGATGATCGGATATTATGGTATGCCACTGGATTATCTGGATACTTTTTCGGACAAAGTAAACGCGGTCAGTCGGGAGCAAATTGTCAGTGCGTTTCAGTCTCAAATCGGACTGGATCGTTTCCAAACCGTATTGGTTGGCGGGGATTCGAAATCAAGCAGCGAAAAAACAGCCAACTAAGAATTATCGGTGGAGAATGGCGAAGCCGAAAAATTGAATTTTCTGCAACCGATGGCTTACGTCCAACCCCGGATCGCGTTCGAGAAACTTTATTTAACTGGTTGCGATTCGATATTTTAGGTGCAAGCTGTCTTGATCTTTTTGCTGGCAGTGGAATTTTAGGTTTTGAAGCCGCGTCCAGAGGTTCTGCGCGAGTGCTCATGGTCGACCGGGATATTCGGGTTCAGCGGTCGATTTTGGCAAATGTAGAAAAACTGCAAGCCAGTCAGGTTTCAGTAAGTCAGGCCGATGTCCTCGAGTTTTTGGCTGTTTCCCCATCTCTGTCATACAATGTTGTATTTCTTGATCCCCCGTATCGAAATTCTATCCTTGCTGAATGTTGCGTTAAATTGAATGGCAACGGATGGTTGGCTCCCGGGGCAAAAATATATTTAGAGAAGGCTGCTGCAGCAGAAAAAATTGTCGTACCAAAGAATTGGCAATTATTGCGCGAAAAAATCGCGGGCCAGGTTGCGTATAATTTGTATGAGACATAAAAAATGAACACTATAGCGATCTACCCCGGTACTTTTGACCCGATTACCAATGGTCACGTCGATTTGATCTTAAGAGCCGCAAAAATATTTGATAAATTGATTGTAGCAGTCGCGGTTAACCTGGAGAAACAGACATTGTTCGATGTGGATGAACGCGTGGCGATGGCTGAGTCGGTTGTCTCGAAATGCTCAAATGTTGAGTGTCTGGGTTTTGATTCCCTGTTGGTCGAATGTGCTCAGAAAGTGGGTGCAACTGTAATCTTGCGTGGTTTGCGAGCGGTATCGGATTTCGAATACGAATTCCAATTGGCCAGCATGAACCGTAGATTGGCCATTGAATTTGAAACAATGTTTCTTACTCCTGCGGAACAATACGCGTTTATTTCATCGAGTATGGTTAGAGAAATAGCGAAGTTAGGAGGAGATGTGTCCAGTTTTGTTCCTGATGAAGTGAATGTATTGTTGGCAGACAAATTTTAGGTGGCTTCATGGCATTATTGATTACGGACGAATGTATTAATTGCGACGTGTGCGAAATGGAATGTCCGAATTCTGCAATTTCGCAAGGCGAAGAAATTTACGAAATAAATCCATCAATGTGTACCGAATGTGTGGGACACTTCGATACGCCTCAATGCGTGGTCGTGTGTCCGGTTGAATGTATTATCAACGATCCTGATCGTGTTGAAAGCCAGGATTCCTTGCAGCAGAAATATTTGCAGTTAACGGCTGAAAATGAATAGCTTGTATCCCAACTACAAAACTTGCCTGGTCGCTATACTGTGAACATTAAAAGTAACCATCTGTTCAAGCTGCGCATAATACTTTGTTTGCTTATATTTCTTGAGGCAGGATGCGCAACGCCACCCAAATCAGCCATTGCCAGTGCTCATCCACTGGCCTCGCAGGCTGGATTCGAAATATTGGACGTTGGAGGAAATGCTTTTGACGCAGCAGTTGCGGTTAGTGCAGCGCTCGCTGTGGTGGAACCCTCGGGATCGGGTTTAGGTGGCGGTGGTTTCTGGTTGCTGCATCGTGCCAGTGACGGTAAACAGGTGATGATCGATGGCAGGGAACGAGCACCAATGGCTGCGACTCGGGGTATGTTTCTGGATGCAAATGGGAATTTTGATCAATCACGTTCCTTAAACGGTGCGTTGGCTGCAGGGATACCCGGTATGCCTGCAGCGATTGTTCATATGGCAGAAAAATATGGTGAGTTACCGATTGCTCAAAGTCTTGGGCCAGCCATACGATATGCTCGTGAAGGTTTTTTGGTTGATGAGGGATACCTTAGGCTGATCGCTTTTCGAGCTAAAGTGATGAAGCAATATCCAAGTGCTGCCTCTATATTCCTTCATAACAAGGAAAATCCCAAGCCCCCTTTTCGATTGCAGCAGACTGATCTTGCCAATACCCTGGAGCAGATTGGAAAACGGGGTAAAGCGGGATTTTACCAGGGATCGGTTGGGCAGGCGCTGGTTGCCGGAGTTCGGTCGGCTGGAGGCATCTGGACTCGGAAGGATCTGCAAGATTACGCGATTGTTGAACGCAAACCTGTTATCTGGAATTATAAGGGAATCAAAATAACCAGTGCTGCACCACCTTCTTCCGGTGGGGTTGTGTTGACTGAGGCGTTGAATATTTTATCCGCATTTGATCTTGCCAATGAAACAAAGATAAACCGCAAGCATCTCATCATCGAATCGATGCGTCGCGCCTATCGGGATCGAGCCAGATATTTGGGGGATCCTGATTATATTCAAATGCCGTTGCCACGGTTGTTGAGTGCAGCTTATGCGGAAAAGCTGCGTTCAGACATACGAATAGATCATGCGGGTTTTGCTTCTGAGACCGTGGATACTGCTGTAGATCCAGTTGAAGGGCAAAACACTACGCATTTTTCCGTGCTGGATAAGGCTGGAAATCGAGTTTCAGCGACATTGAGCATCAATTATCCATTTGGCTCCTGCCTGGTAGCCAAAGGTACCGGCGTATTACTGAACGACGAAATGGATGACTTCGTTGGACAAAAAGGATCCCCGAATACCTACGGATTGACTGGCGGAGAAGCCAATGCAATTGAACCGGGTAAGCGAATGCTATCCAGTATGACGCCGACCTTTCTTGAGGATAGCGAGCGAGTGGCTATCCTGGGAACACCCGGTGGCAGTCGAATCATCTCTATGGTTTTGTTGGCGATCCTGGACTTTAGCGAGGGTCACGACGTAGATTCATGGGTCGCTGTACCGCGATTTCATCACCAGTACGAACCCGATCTTGTGCAATATGAGAAAGGTGGGTTATCCTACGATGAAATACAATTGTTGGAAAAAAAAGGACATAAATTTAAAGAAATAAAACGCCACTATGGAAATATGCAAGCCATATTGTGGAATAAACGAAACCAGTCCGTCACTGCGGCGAGTGATCCCAGAAAGTATGGGATGGCGATTGTGCGTTGACGGGGCTGTTCGAGAATAAAGAGCCTACTGTGGAAAAGTGGTTTTGAGAGCACTTTTTCGATTAAAAGTAAGGTTGATCTGAGGAGTGTCTTAATCGAGGTTTGCGACAGTCAACCTGTACCGTATGTGTAGCCAAGGATGGGAATTAACTGATTCGGCCTTGGCTTTTTTTCAACTCGTTTTATTGTAATGGTTGGCGATAAGATAAAAAATGGCGGTTATTTTTCTTATATTCTGCAATGTTAAAATCCATATAATTGGATCAACATAATGGGTAAAGCTTGGAATCCTGCGATGAAACTCTATCAATTCCCGATCTCTCATTATTGCGAAAAAGCACGTTGGGCATTGCAATTCAAAAATGCCAGATTCCAACAAGTCAATATCCCACCTGGACTCCACAATTTCATCATTAAACGAAACGCGCCTGCGGCCCTGGACCCGATCACCGTCCCACTGCTCATCAAAGGCTCTGAGGTCATTCAGGGTTCTGGAGAAATAATCAGTTATATTGACCGTGTTATTCCCGAATACCCACTGGGATTTAAAAATAAAAATCTACAAAAAGAAGCGCTTGATTTAGAATATTTTCTGGATGAAACAGTCGCGACCTTATTCCGATCACTGGCCTACAATATTTTTCTTAAAGACCGAAAAACGCTAATCCAATTCTGGAGTACCGATGGCCCCATCTATACACGAACCTGGCTGACCCTTGCTATGCCATTCATCGGACGAGCGATCCGCCAAATGTATCAAACCGATTCGATTTATATTGAGGGCTATAAAAAGCAATTCAGCACCGCATTAGATCGGCTGGATACCCTCTGCGAATCGAAGACATTTCTGGTTGGAGATCGCTTCAGCCGCGCTGACCTGACAATGGCCGCGATCTTGGCGCCCATGGTATTTCCGAAAGAGCATCCTTATCCAAGTCCGGTACCCCTTCCAGATGAATTTCAACAGTTTTGCAATGACCACGCTCAACGGCCGGTACTCACGCGAATTGCCGAACTGTATCGCCAGTATAGACAGTCCCACTGAAGCCCTTTGGGCTGGGTATTGGAAAAATTTCGGCCAAGCGAATTCTGTCATGCCGAAAAGCGATCTTCCCAATCCAGCGCGAAATCTGAGCGGCTACGGTAAGTACCCGCCAGACCCAAAATGGCCGGAGAACGCTCGGATTGTATTAAATTTTGTAATTAATATCGAGGAAGGATCGGAACGTTGTATTTTGAATGGAGACCCTAATTCGGAAAATTACCTAGCCGAAATCGCAAACCGTAAACGTATCAACGAGACTATTTATCCGAATAGATCTTCGAATATGGAGCCCGATGCGGTGTTTGGCGACTAGTAAACATTTTCCACCATGGGGGAAATGAACAAGCGACAACTATGCTGACATATAGGGAGCTGGTTGTGTATTGCTTGGAACCCCATCTTATTACTCCCGATTTGGCTTTGAACCAATGCCAGCTCTCAAACTACCAGATGTGCCCCCAGAGTATTTTCAGGCACTGTCATTTACCTCGAAGATGCCTCATGGGAACGTAACATATCATGAAGCATTTAATGCAAAGGGCTAACCGGTGTTCCTACCGTGACGCGTCATAAGGGCTTTAATGCAGAGACTGAAATAACCTACCTTGCAGGTAATACTTAGTCGTTATCTCTGACAATCCCTTCATATAAAGTAGTCTTATTATCTGCTGGATCGATTTAGTCCAACAGAGATTTATACGTTATGCGGTAATGCTCTGTGAAAACCTTGAGTTTTGTGATCGCGGGACGTATAAATACTGAGTTGTTATATCTCCTGAAGATAAATTGCATAGAATACCCGTATGGATTTCGAAATCATTAGCGACATTCGTTATTCTGAGAGCTTTGCGCAGGGAGCTGGGATTAGGGAACTTTTGCGCCAACAGAAAATCCACGGAAAAGGTCGCTGGCGGAAATGCAAAGGTGAAGCTACCGTCAGGTTGGCAGATGGAACGGAGCTAAATGCAGAGGTTCAATGGTACGAAGCTCACGGTATAGGAAAACGCGAGTTTAAAATCAAGCGGTATTTGGAGTAATGTTTATGGTAAACCCTAAATTTGTTATTTGTGTAAGTAATTTGGGCTACGAGGTATCATTGGAGCGCCGCAAATTGTACCAGTTAATGCCAGATGAAGTAGCTGCAAAGCATCATCAGTTGCGAATAGTTGATGAGTCGGGAGAGGATCATTTATATCCAGAATCCTGCTTTTTACGGGTAGCTTTACCCGAAAACGTCGCACAGCAAGTCGCACATATTGCATAACCAGGCGGTCAACCTGAGGTAATACTGCTGGTTTTTTCTAAGGTAGCTGGCCGATTTGTGGGCCTCATGCGCCATACTACGGATATTGTCCGTGGCTGACATTTACCCAGGTGCAGGCAAAGGATAAATAATCATGCATGAAATAAATTGTCCACACTGTAAGAAAGCATTCAAGATTGATGAGGCTGGATATGCCGACATTTTGAAACAGGTTCGTGATAGCGAATTTGACCAGCAATTACATGAGAGGCTTGAACTTGCTGAGAATGAAAAGATAAATGCTGTAGAACTTGCCAAGGAGCAAGCCGGAAACAAAATGCAGAAGACGTCGGCAGCCAAGGACGCTGAAATTCAAGAATTAAAGGCAAAATTAGATGCCGGTGAGGTTACGCAGAAACTTGCTGTAACTGAGGCTCTGAAAAACATGGAAAAAGAACGCGATAAGCTAGCCAATGAACTGAATCAGGCGAATAAAGACAACGAAAGCGCCTCGAAATTAGCCCATGCTAATTACACTAATGAACTACAAGAAACCTCTGCCAAAAAGGATACAGAGATTCAAGAACTTAAAGCAAAGCTCAATACTAAGGAAGACGCGCAAAAGCTTGCTGAGGCGTCGCTAAAAGATAAGTACGAGACACGGATCAACGATCGTGATCAAGAGATTGAGCGCCTCCGGGATATGAAAGCCCGTCTTTCAACCAAGATGGTCGGAGAAACTCTTGAGCAACACTGCGAAACAGAGTTTAACCGAATTCGAGCAACTGCTTTCCCCAATGCATACTTTGAAAAAGATAACGACTCACAAACTGGTAGTAAGGGCGACTACATCTTTCGTGACTCAGATGCGCAGGATACAGAGATCGTGTCGATCATGTTCGAGATGAAGAACGAGAATGATGAAACGGCAACTAAGAAGAAAAACGAGGATTTTTTTAAAGAACTCGACAAGGATCGTAATGAAAAGCAGTGTGAATACGCGATACTTGTTTCTCTTCTTGAACCTGATAGTGAGCTTTATAACTCAGGCATTGTTGATGTATCCCACCGTTATCAAAAGATGTATGTCATCCGACCACAATTTTTTATTCCTATAATTACATTGTTGCGTAATGCAGCCCAGAACTCACTGAAATACAAAACGGAACTCGCAATAGTTAAAGAACAGAATGTTGATATCACGAACTTTGAGAATGAGCTTGATGCGTTTCGGTCAGGTTTCGCTCGGAACTACGAACTCGCATCCAAGAAATTTAAAACAGCCATTTCTGAGGTCGACAAAACTATCGACCATCTTCAAAAAATGAAAGATGCTCTGCTCGGTTCTGAAAACAATCTTCGTCTCGCCAATAACAAAGCAGACGACTTAACTGTAAAAAAATTAACTAAAAAGAATCCCACAATGGCAGCAAAGTTTGACGCGCTCAAGAACGGTGAAGCAACCGATTCGGCATGAGCTTTGCTATATCTGCTGTCGAATTAACGGTTAATAAGACGCTGCAGTTGACCAGTAACACGCGTCGGTTCAGAGGAGGCGATCGGCCTCCTCTGCCCAAAGAACCGTGCGTACGGGTTCGTACCGGTTCCTCACTTAGGGCATACTCAATATTGAAGCCTTTTCTCAGGCGATAACTGGTACCGCATAAATTCTGCTGTGGCTGGTAATTTTTATCTGTATTGGTTATTTATTTCGCTTCCTTTGGTGAATAGGCAAAAAGGCGAAACCACAACATTTACCCGACCTCCTTCGTCTGCAGTCGATTTAAACATAGCTGTAAAAGAAATACTTGCAATTCCATAAAGTGACAGTAGAGTATCACTTTATGAAAATTGAATTGGTTACAACGCTAAAGCGCCAGGCTACAAAGATTTTGGCTGAATTACATGATTCTAAGGAGCCTGTACTTATAACCGAACACGGTCAGCCATCGGCATATCTTATTGATGTTAAAGATTATGAAATGATGCAAAACCGGATGGAAATCCTGGAAGGGATAGCCAGAGGTGAAACGGCTATTAATGAGAATCGTATTTTTACTCAGGCGGAAGCAAAAGAGAAAATGAGCAAATGGCTCAAATAATATGGACTGAGCCTGCACTATTAGACCTCAATGAAATAGCAGAATATATCGCAGTTGATAAACCTCGTGCTGCTAGTCATCTAGTACAAAAAGTTTTTTCCAGCACAGAACGCCTTGAACAGTTTCCAGAATCTGGGCGAAAACCACCAGAAATCAAAAAATCAAGATACTTGGAGATAGTCGTAAATCCATGTCGTATTTTTTACCGTATTGAGCATAACAAAATATTTATTCTTTATGTTATGCGAAGCGAAAGAAAACTACGAAAATATCTACTTAATGCAAGAGCTGAAGAAAACAGCTAACACCAAATATAAGCGGCGGGTATCAATTCTACTGAATGACTTCGAAAAACAGGGAATTATTAATTGATTGGGCTCAGGTTAACTTTAAATACAATTTATCTGGAAATTAAAATTAATCTGACCACATTTATTTTTAACGCGGTAACGCTCTGTGAAACTCTTGAGTTTTGTTAGAGTGCCAAGCGAAGCTGGTTGCATCTTGCAAGTCCCTGTCGCGAAAGGGTTTAACCCTTTCATCTTTCGGTAAATACAGTACAGGGATCATATATGCCCCTTTTTCACTTGTGTGTCGATCTTGAATATTTTTTGGATTGCGAGAATCAACAAATCAATCTGCCCTGTATATCGGCGACGCGAATAGAGACTACTGTGCCAGAATTGAATGTCAGATAGTCTGCCTCAATACCATCAGAAAAGACAATACCATTTTCCGGCATCTGTGACTCGATACGCAGTGGTGATTTGCGAGTAATTACGCCAAATACCAGGTCCGTTCCTGTTGTTTGGCTGGGAAAGGGCTCGCGGACGCTGAACTGCAAGCGTTTCTCATCCCAGCCAAATCCGCTGCTCAGCTTATGTTTATTCGTCTTAGTGATACCCATTGCACCTGCCAATACCGATTGAAACCAACCGGTTGAGCCAAATCCTGTCGAGACAATAATACCAGAGGAGGATTGCTTTTCGTGTCGTTCCTTCCAGTTCAAAATATAGTGCGTGGAGGTGTGGCTTTTCGGATCTATTGGTTGATAGCGGAGAAAAACGGGCAGAAGGCGGGGGGCGTCCCGCGGTGCTCTACCGGATGAAGAAAGAATCGGGTTCTTATACCTTTATTAGAAATCTAGAGAGCTAAGCAATAACACGCACTGATTAGCCGATACAGAAAAATGTGGTGATGTTGTCATTGAATTAATCAAACAGCTTTCTGAGGAATGTTTATTTAGTATTTTTGATATTGGCGGTTTGCTCTTCAATATATTCCATTAAGGCATCAAACCCTTGTTCGGACAGCAGAGTTTTATATTTAGCCCTTTTCAATGCCAGATCACTTGCACCTTTAACAAAAATATTCACTATCTGCCAGTGTTCATTATTTTTGTCGAGAATATAATTGAAATCCAGATCTTCTTCAGCGAGTTTGAATATAGCCGAAACCTGGATTTGTCCTCGCTTGGCGGGTTGCTCCGTTAGAATTTCGAATTGCTCACCGTTGTATTCGTCAAAGCGATCTGCGTAGGTGGCTATACTGTAAATTGTAAAAATTTCAAGGAAGTGCTGGCGCTGATTTTCATCGAGATTCTGCCAATTTTTTTTGCCAATTGAAAACCGGGCGATGTATTCCAGATTGTGTGTTTCTTCGACGATGGGTGCCAATTTCTGGTATCGACCTTCAAATCCTGATTTTGCACCATTCTTCATTGTATCGATCAAAGCTTGATTCAATTTGTGAATGACCAATGTTCCTGAAGCTGTTTCTTCTGCAGTAATCAGTCCGGCAACAGACATTAATCCAATCAACCAAAATATGGATTTAAATCGAATGTTCAACACATCAAGTTCTCTCTGCAAAGCGAATGAATATATCACAAAAGACTGAAGCCTGACTGAAGAGATCCGGGTAATTTTTGGTAAGCATGTAATTTAATGTGCATTGGTATATTATTGACTAACCAATTCAGTAAATGGAGTCTGGTAAGCAATGCGCCTTTATCTTCTAGTTTTTAGTATATTTGCCACCTTTGCTCAAGCGGCTGATCCGCGTTACGACGATGCTGTTCCGGAACCGCCAGATTTGCCTATGCCTGTTGAAAGTGGCAAGGCTATGGAGCCGGATGAACCGGAAATTACCATTAGACGCCGTGGTAATAAAACCATTCAGGAGTACCGTGTCAATGGTGAACTCTATATGGTTAAGATCGTACCTGATATCGGTCCAGCGTATTATCTGATGGACAGCAATGGAGACGGTAATATGGATGTTCGACACAGTACCCTACAAAAGGGTATTAAAGTACCACAGTGGGTGCTGTTTAGTTGGTGAACCCCAGAAAAATAATTTTTACTTGAATACCTGTCTCAACGGGTGGCATTAAAACGTGAAAATTAGGTGCCCAACCGGTTTCGTCCGTGATCTCAATGTTCCCGGGTTAGTCTTATTGTCGTTGATGGTCATATTATCGGTTTGCTATGCGGCAGACCCTGTAAAACAAGGAATTCTTATGCCTGTAGACCTTCTACCCCCCTGTCCGGATTCGCCCAACTGTGTTTCAAGCCAGGCGGAAGACTCTGCTCATCATGTACCGGCATTGTCTTATAGTGGTACAGGTGAAAAAGCATTTAGCCGTTTAGAGGGAATAATTCTGGCTTTTCCACGTACCCGCATACTGAAACAAACCGACGTATATATTCATGCGGAATTTCGAACCCGATGGTTGAATTTTAAAGACGATGTTGAAGCTATACTCGATGAAAAATCAAAAACCATCCAAATTCGTTCTGCTTCCCGTGTTGGACATAGTGATTTTGGTACCAATCGACGGCGGGTTGAATCCATACGTAAAGAAATGAACAAAAATGAGTTTTGAGGTTAAGTGTTTCGTTAGCGAACATTTATGCTGCTTTCATTCGCGAATTTTAGAAAATTGTGAGGGCTCGCTAAGTTGTCACTTGCCTTTATGTTAATTCTGATAATAACTTTTGTATCATGGATTGCGATTGCTTCAAGTAGCTATCGCCGAAAAGATTTAAATGATTCAGAATATGATAGAGATTGTATAAAGTTTTTCTGACTGAATATCCTTGATCCAAAGGGTAGGCATGGTGATAGGCCCTATAAAAAGCATCATCAAAGCCTCCAAACAATTCGCTCATTGCGAGGTCGCATTCGCGATCTCCATAGTAGCAGGCAGGATCAAAGATTACTGGGTGGCCGCAGTCGTCGGTTGCAGAATTTCCGGCCCACAGATCGCCATGTAATAAAGATTTTTCAGGGGTGTAGTTGCTAAATAATGCTGCGAGTTTTTCTGATAACATAAATCCATCATCGATCCAGTCTCCGTGAATTCCGTTCGTTATGGCCAGGTTTAATTGTGGCTGCAGGCGGTTATTACGCCAGAAGGTTACCCAGTCCTGTTCTGGGTCGTTCAATTGTGGAGTGGAGCCAATCGTATTGTTTTGCAGCCAGCCGTAGTATTCGTGTGGATTTCGATGCATTGCGGCAAGCTGCTCTCCTAATGCAGCGCTGGAAGTAGCTGAGAAATTATTCAAACACAGGTATTCCATAATAAGAAACGAGCATTGTTTTGATTTTCCTGAGACTTTGGGTGTTGGTACCCTGACGGTATTGCTTGCGGAGATTTCTTTAAGTCCTTCTGCCTCTGAGTTAAACATTTCAATGAATTCGGTCGTGTTTATCTTTACAAAATATTGCTGATTACCTCCATGTATCTTAAACGCTTTGTTGATACATCCTCCGGATACACTGGATTTCGATTCGATTCGGAAGCCGCTACCGATCGAATGCTCTATATTTGTCCATACATCGTCCTCGTTCGTCATCATTTCACAGCCTTGTAGGTGAACCATGAATTATCGATTAGAATATCCGCATACTCGTACTCCATCAATCTAATATTGACGGTTATCTCAAGCCGATAAGTAGTCATTTGTGTCGTTGCACTCACTTGAATTAGCCCACTAGTCCTGCGATCGTGCGCCTAGCAACTGACTGCTTCTCGACTCGTTCTACCCATCAATACAAAGTTGAAGGAGTACTTGGAGCTCGGTACGATGAATTTTGAAAAACTCGTTTATTCCATAAGTAACGATCAAGCCTGAAAACCATGAAAATAAGCACCTATACAACACTTTCGGTACTTTTATGCTTTTTAATTGCAGGGTGTGGACAAATCGGTCCACTTTACTTGCCTAAACCGAATGCGCCACCGCAATCCAGTGTTCCCAAGAAATCTACTGGTGAACAGGAAACTCTTGAGGAAAGGGCTCCTGCCAACGAAAATCCACCGGATACCCGATACTAAACAGATGGACTATTTCAATTACAAAAACGATGCATTATTTGCTGAACAGGTTTCTATGACCGAAATTGCGAGTCACTTCGGAACTCCTTGTTATGTGTATTCAAAAGCGACGCTGGAACGGCATTGGCATGCTTTTAATGATGCATTTGGAAATTATCCGCATTTGATATGTTATGCAGTAAAGGCTAATTCAAATTTGGCTGTACTGAATGTTTTAGCTCAACTAGGCTCCGGTTTCGATATTGTTTCTGTTGGAGAACTGGAAAGAGTATTGGAAGCGGGCGGTTTACCTGAAAACATTGTTTTTTCCGGGGTGGGTAAACGTTCAGACGAGCTTTTACGTGCGCTGGAAGTAGGCATCCGTTGCTTTAATATTGAAGTTCAGGAAGAGTTGTTCAGGTTGGATCGGTTGGCGGCGTCGTTGAATTGTAAAGCTCCCGTGTCTATCCGAGTCAATCCGGATGTTGATGCTCATACTCATCCTTATATTGCGACCGGTTTAAAAGGCAATAAATTTGGTATCGATATTCGTGACGCGACCCAGGTTTACCGGCAGGCATCGCAACTTAAGAATATTGAAGTCAAGGGTATCGATTGTCATATTGGTTCACAACTCACCGATGTTGCCCCGTTCATTGATGCTTTACAGCGAGTCCTGAATCTTGTCGATTCTCTGGCGGAGCTGAATATTCCGATTCAGCATATCGATATTGGTGGTGGTCTGGGTATTCGTTACAAAGATGAAGTGCCGCCAGAACCGGGTGATTACGCTAGATCGTTATTCGATCAGCTGGGTCAGAGGAAACTAGAGGTTTTATTGGAACCGGGAAGGGCCATTGCCGGTAACTCGGGAATATTGCTAACCCAGGTTGAATACCTGAAACCTACTAGAGACAAGCAGTTTGCAATTGTTGACTCTGCAATGAACGACCTGATTCGTCCCTCTTTGTATGACGCATGGCAGGAAATAATTCCCGTCAATAAAAATAGTCCTGCAACTGAGTGTTGTTATGACATTGTTGGTCCCGTGTGTGAGACCGGCGATTTCCTCGGCAAGGCACGCACATTGAAGATCAGTGAAGGTGACTTACTGGCGATTCGTTCTGCCGGTGCTTACGGATTTACCATGAGTTCCAACTATAATTCGCGCCCCAGAGCAGCCGAAGTTATGGTAGATGGTGATCGCATGCATTTGATCAGAAAAAGGGAAAGTATTAGCAGTCTTTGGGCTGGTGAACGAGTATTGCCGTAGTTTTTTGCGGAAGCACTTAAAGTAACCAAATGAGCGGGTGAACGGAATCGAACCGTCATCTCATGCTTGGGAAGCACGGGTAATAACCATTATACGACACCCGCTTGAATTGAATTCTATCGCGACGCGTGTTGCCCGGCAAATTGTTGAGAAATTTGGAAATACTGTTTTGGAAAATTAATCTATTGGATCCAAGGATAACAAATTGTATTTACTCAGCGATTTTCGTAGCCAGCGTGCAAGGCATTGATTGTTCGGGACGCGTGAATACATCCGTGTAAGCTCTGCTGCAACGTCCTTGTTGCAGAAGCCCAAATAATCAATGCCTTGCACCCTCAGTAAATTACTCACTGAG